>Ga0302270_10000122_pt1 | contig 81960 bp, 66 predicted proteins | sample III_Bog_E2_3_FD_198773 | JGI IMG/M metagenome (GOLD analysis project Ga0302270, IMG submission 198773) | Peat permafrost microbial communities from Stordalen Mire near Abisko, Sweden - III_Bog_E2_3 | ecosystem: Environmental > Terrestrial > Soil > Wetlands > Peat | place: Sweden: Abisko... | reverse complement strand
CTCTCCTTATGGAACAGGGCGACACGGAGTACGCTGCTCACAATCCTCACAACGAGGGCCAGGCCAATAGCGAGCCCGACGATACCTAACTCAACCAGAATCTGGAGATAGTCGTTGTGCGCAAAGTCCACGCGAAACATCGGCGCGACTTTCTTAAACCGCATGAAGCCGCTTTCGTACGCCCCTAGACCGCACCCCACAAGCGGGTAGGCCTTTATCATCGGGATCGATTCGCGCCAGATGCCTAGCCGGGCGTCACCGATATCGCCACCACTGCTGGCCAGTAAGCCATATCGCTCAATCAGGGCTTTCGGGGGTACCAGCAAGAAAAGCAGCCCGACCGCCGCTAGAACCGCGCCGCCGGCCAGAAGCCGCCGGCCAATCGGGGCGGGCCTATAAACCCGCTGCTCCACGGCAGTGATTGAAATAATGCCCATCACGGCCAGCGAACAGAGTGCCCCTAAAAACGCCATCCGCGACTGCGAGGCGGCCAGGGCAGCGAGCATCAATGCTCCACATCCCATGAGCGCGCTAGCCTTGATCGCCGGAGCAGCGGGCCGGGCATGCGGGAGAAAGCCTGCTCGATATACGGCAGCGCCCGCGGCCAGCGCCAAAGGCAAGGTCATCTCGAGCAACGCCGCGTAGTGGTTCTTGTTCACATAGGAGCCGCTCACGCCGACCGGGCTATCGCTGGCGCCCTGCACATACGCCTGGGCGGCGCCAATAAGCGCTTCCACAATCCCCACTACGAGTAAAGGAGCGGCCGCAATCCAGGACCTGCCTCGCCACCACCAGCACAACTCACGAGCCAGAAGAAATGTAACAATGGCTCCGCCCAACTCCAACAGCCGGCTGAAAGTCTCGGCCGGAGCGATGGAGAGGGAGGTCCAACCCGTGGCGCCCACGGCCCGTGACAATTCGGCCCGCATCGGGCTCAGGACTCCAACCAGCCATGGCGGCAAGGGCACTATCTGGAAAACGCTCCAAGCGGCAAAAGCCGCCACCAGCCTTGTAGTCCACGGATCGCGAAGCGCGCGCTCCCGCGATCTCAAGGTGGCCCAGTATAAGATTCCGGCGACCGCGATCCCGAAGATCGACCAGTTCCACTGGTGTGGTACCGAGCCGCCCTTCAGATACAATCCGGTGGCAAGCGCACACGTAAGGATGACTAGCGTTAACCAGCGCACTCTGCCAACATAATCGAAAATGAGCCGCGGCGGGGAGTTGCTTCTCAGGTGTTGTGGTTCAGGACTGGACGGAAATCGGAGCCGGAGCGGGAGACGTTTCCCGGCGGCCGGCATTCAGCAGAGCACTTCAACACTTTCCGGATCGACCTCAAGGGCAACGCTCCGTTGCAGCAAATGGACCGACAGAACCAGGCGGCAATGATTCTTAATGCGCTCCAACCGCCCCTCCAGCCCCTTCATCGCTCCGCTTCGGATTCGAACGGGCACACCCGCCTTCAGGTAAGGGCAGGGCATAGCGGGTAAATCGCTTTCAAGTAGCCTTCGGATCGCCGCGATCTCGCCATCCGGCACCGGCGCCGGCTCCGATCCGTAACCTAACACGTGGATCACACCAGGAATGCTGAGGACGGGAACCACCGATCTGGGGTCTAGCCTGCAGAAAATGTAGCCGCCGAAGAGTGGCATTTCGACAACCCTGACACGGTCGCTCCACTCCCGGCGCGACTTGTACAACGGCAGGAACTCCTCAAGCCCTTGCAGTCGCAGACAGTTCGCAACAGCCTTCTCGTGGCGGGCCTTCGTCTGGAGGGCGTACCACGAAAGAGAGGCTGCCGTGCCGGTGACCCCACCGCTCACCGCTGTACGATCCTCATACTCTCTTATTGGCATCATGCGCGATTTCATTCACTCAAACGTCTCGAACCGCTCGAGATAAAGTGACGCGTCCTTCCCGCAAGTCGGCGATTCCTGCGACACCCTGCAGGAGCCTCACCCGATCAGGCGACTCAATGCCGGATTCTTCCTACAAATAATAGGTACTCTTGCCCTCGCACTTGATATACAAAAGGACTGAGCCTTTAATGATTAAGTTACGTTCGCAGTTCGACGAATGTCAATCGGCGGGGAGTCGCCCGAGCGCGAGCCTCCACCGCAGGACGAGTGGTCCGGAAAGATCCTGGCAATGAAGCTTCTCTTTTCCTGCATCTTATTGATTTCAGTCGCTTTTTCTATTTCTCTCGATTTCGTCAAGCCATCTCCGGAATGGCGGATTTGTGAATTCGGCCTATGTCGCGGAGACCAGTTGCCAACCAAGGCGTCATACAACCCGAAGACCACCAACATTCGGGAAATGACATTTGCCCTGCGTCGCGATCCTGCAAATGCCCTCCTCTGGGCGCAGGGCGGAGAGATTCTGGACAATCGCGGCGACGAAGCCCGCGCCGATGATTACTTCCGCCGGGCAGTGGAACTCGGGCCCGACATTACACCGGTCCTGATGGCTGCGGTCAATCACGACCTGATAGTCAACCGGATGGATGACGCCTTCAGGTGCGGAAGCCGGATTCTCAGCCTGACTCCGGATTTCGACACCGTTCTGTTTGACTTGTACGACACGCTCGGGCCGCCGGTGCCGGCCCTGCTCGGCCCCGCCATTCCCGCCGAACGCAGGGCTGCCAGTTCGTGGATGAGATGGCTGCTCAATCGTGGTTCGGACGAAGAACTGATGGCCTCCTGGGCTTGGGTCTCCAAGAACCACTTCGCCGATGACGACCTCGCCGGCAGGTTCGTCTGGCAGCTTTATAAGCGCGGTTCCGTCCGCGAGGCTTCCGAGATCTGGGCCCAGTGGCTGGGCGCGAATCGCGGCGACTACCTGAGTCCCGATTTGCTGGCAAACCGCCGTTTCGCGATGGACCCTCGAATCAGCCCGTTCGATTGGAACCTGGAACCAAGCCGCAGCGTGCAAACAGCGCGGAACGATGGGCTCGAGTTCGTGTTTTCCGGCGCGGAAAACGTGAACTTCGCGAGCATGTATCAGTACCCTGCTGTCTCTCCTGGCGCCTATCGATTCTCAGCCGTGGTCGAGAGCCAGGACATCACCACGAAACAGTGTCCGCAGTTCCGCATCTTCAATACACAAGAGCCATACGGCCGTGTGAGCGCGGTAACACCCTCGACCTGCGGGACGACGCCCAGGCATAACGTCGACGCCGTCTTCACCGTTCCGCCCGGCGTAACCACGGTCACACTGCGGCTGGAGCGGCTCCCATCGGACAAGATCGACAATAAGATCTCTGGCACGTTCAAGGTCCACGAAGTTTCCTTGCGCCGCCAGTAATGGCGGGCGCGGCGGGAACCTCGCGCCGGCGGTCCATGGAACCAACCCGTGCCCCATGCGACAGCGCGAAAGGCAGATGCCCGAACGGGACGGCCCCCGCGCTGTACGTCTATACGCCGGGCGTCCGTGAGGCGTCTCGCCGCCGCCCCAACCATCCCAGGATTTCCGCCTCGTACACCGTGACCAGTAGCGTGCTTGCAAACACTACCGCTCCGCCGAAGAGCACCAGCGGCGTGATGGTTTCCTTCAACACGATCACGGCAAGCAAGCCGATGAAGAACGGCAGAACATAGTTGCTGAGCGTAGCCTGCGTTACGTCGAGCCGCTTCAGTATCGAGAAGAACAGCAGCATCGAGCCGCCGTAGACGATCAGGGCGAGTTCCAGGATGCCCCACATCGCGGCGCGGTCCAGGCTGAGAATTGTAGCGACGGGAAGCGGTTCCACCCAGATAAACAGCGGGATGCTGCACACGCTGGCAACCACGGAAGTGTAAACCAGGATCTCCAGTTCTGTGTATTTCTTGTCGATGAGCAGCTTGCAGTACGTGTTGTAAAAGGCCGAACCCGCGCATGCTCCCAGGAAGAGCACGTTGCCCACCAGGTACTTCCCTGCTCCGAAACTCGCGCCGCGGATATCGGGAACCGAAGTCATCAGAACGCCTCCTAGAGCCAGGACGAAGCCGAATACGCGCACCACGTTCAGCTTCTCGCCGAGCATGATGGACGCGGCCAGCGCTACCAGCACGGGAATGCTGAGCGTGATGACCGCGGCGTTGGCCGCAAGCGTCCGCTGGGCTCCCAGCGTGTAGGTGAGTTGCAGGAAGAAGAAGCCGAAGAGTCCCGCGATGGCAAAGTGCCGCGCGTCGCCCCAACGCCACTGCATCGGTCTGCCCAGCCGCCTGGCTTCGTACCAGAGCGCGGGCAGAAACAGGAGCGTGCTCAGAATCATGGGCACGAAAGCGATCGCGACCGGCCCGAGCCGGTTGCCGATCAACTTGATCACCGGCGCCTGCGTGGCCCACATGAAGTTGATCACCATCAGGCAGAGCCAGTCGAGAAGCTTTTGCGATTTTGGCGTCATGTTGAGTCTCACTTCATAGCCGAACCCATGGCAAGATAGGCGGTACAGGTTTACTCGAACACAGAGTGGAATCCCGATTGTACAAGCAGCGCGAGGCGCCGCGATGGCGGGAGCAATCCTCAGCCTGTCCGACGGCTATAATGCTTCGGTACCTGGAGGGAGTCTGATGCTGACACCAAACCGTCTGGCGGCCCTGATTGTCTTTTCCGCGATCGGCGCCCAAGTGTTGACAGGCTCCGCGCCGAGAGACGCGCTCGCAAATCAGGTCACGATCTATCGCGACAACTATGGCGTCCCGCACATCGTCGGCGAGACCGTAGAAGCCACGTTTTTCGGCTACGGATACGCGCAGGCGGAAGACCACCTGGAGCGCATGATGGTTCAATACCGCGATGCGCAAGGCCGCCGCGCGGAGGTCGAAGGTTTTGGTGCGCTGGGCGACGGCTACCTGCACTTCATCCCGTACGAATACCGCTGGGACGGCGACTACTTGCAGCGGTTGCTGCGCACGAAGAAGTGCGTGGTGGAGAACAAGGCCAGGATCGATCCCGCGGTGTACAAAATCCTCGATGGTTTCGCGCGCGGCGTGAACTACTTCATCGCCGAACATCGCAAGGACGTTCCGGCCTGGATCGACGATATCACGGCGGAGGACGTCGAGGCTCTGGAGCGCAGCCAGTATCTGCGGTTCTACAGCATCCACGACGCGCTCAAGAAGATGTCCGGGGAGACGTGGTCGTTCCCCGGCTTCGGCTCCAATCAATGGGCGATCGCGCCGGATAAGTCAGCCAATGGGCGCATCATTCACGTCGAGCACACGCACATGCCGTGGGCCAATCGCTTCCAGAACTACGAAGCCCACCTCATCACTCCCGGCAAGCTGGATGCCGCCGGCATCAGTTGGTTCGGCAGCCCGTTCTTCCTGATGGGGTTCACCGACAGGATCACGTGGTCCGCCACATGGAATGAGCCGAATATGTCGGACGTTTACGAGGAGAAGATCAACCCGGAAAACAACCTGCAATACCTCTACGACGGGCATTGGCGCGATATCCGCGTCGAGAGCGAGACCTTCCAAATAAAGGGGCCGAAGGGCATGGAGACCGTCACGCTTCCGACCTATTACACGCATCACGGCCCCATCGTGAAGTTCGACAAAGAGGGCCATCGCGCCTGGTCGGTAAAGCTGCCGAACTTCGACGGCGTGAACTACTCACTCGGTCTGTACGGCCTGATGAAGGCGGCCAATCTCGACGAATTCAAGAGCGCCGTTGCCCGGCAGCTCATGCCGCGCTGGAACCTATTGTTCTCTGACTCAAAAGACATCTTCTGGGTGCATAACGGAAACGTGGCGCGCCGCGACGCAAAGTACGACTGGTTCAAGCCGGTTCCCGGCTGGACGCACGAGACGGAATGGGGGACGTTCTTTCCATTCGACGAGTATCCGCAAATCACGAATCCCGCATCGGGATTTCTTCAAAACTGCAACAACCCGTATTGGGTCTCCACGCGTCACTCGGGCTTGAAGCCGCTCGTCCCCGCACCTTACTACCTCTCGTATCCCGTCAAGGGCGACGAGGGCGAGGAGTCATTGAATACCCGCGGCGAGCGCGTCACTCAGGTACTCACGCAAGAGAAGAAGTTTACGCTGGACGAGATGACCGATCTCGGGTGGGACACATACATGCTGCCGGCGGACGTGATCGTGCCGCTGATTCTGGAAGCGGCTTCGGGTCGTGCGACCGATGGCAAGGCGACGGCCGCGATCGAGCAGTTGCGGGTATGGAACCGGCGCTCCAGCACCGATTCGGTCGCGACGACATACATGTATTACTGGGCCAAGTCGTACGAAGAACTTTTCACGAAAGCGAAGTACGAGCGCTTTACCAGCTACGACCGCGGCAAGCTCGACATCCACTCCGCGCAGGAGCAGGACATGGCGTGGCGCGCGCTCCAGCAGGCATTGACGCAGATCGAACAGAAGTTCGGCAAGCCGGAAGTGCCCTGGGGGCAGATCAACGTCGTCGTGCGCGGCGGCGAGTTTCCCATGGATGGAATCAGCGTGGAGATGTTCGGTGTGCTGCATCCCGACGAAGGCCCGGAAGAAGACAACGGGCAGATCCACTCGAACGACGGCTGGGGGCATCTGATGATCGTCATGGAGGCCGACCCCGCGAAGGCCGAGCCCAAACAGATCTGGAGCCTGCTGCCCTACGGCGAGTCCGAGCACGCTTCTTCGCCGCATTTCAACGATCAGGCGAAACTGCACAGCCAGCGCAAAGCCAAACGCTTCTGGTTCACGCCGGCGGAGATTCAGAGTCATACAGAGTCCGTCTGGGGCGACAAGGACCGCATCGGCAGAATCGGGTCCGCGGGGAAGTAATCGACCCGCTGCGGCACACTACAGGGGCGACTCCTCTGCGAAGTCCAGCACCGCTCAAACTCAATCGGCGAGAGGGAAAAAGCAGCGGCTTGAATGCACCCACCCGCCGCGATACCATAGCCGCGAAGGAAAGATTCAAACATGCCCAACGATTCGACAAGCCGCCGGGATTTCATGCGCGCCAGCATTGTTGGTGTTGCCGCTGCCGGAGTCTCCAACGCCGCGGCGATCTCCGCATCCGGCCAGAGCGCATCCGCGCAACCCGTGGAGGGGCCGGTCCGGCTCGGCATTGTCGGCGCGGGGATTCGCGGACTCGAATTGATGCAGGCCGCGCTCAACGCGGGCGGGAAGATCGTCGCGGTCTGCGACCTCTACGATGGCCATTTCCGCCGGGCCCAGGAGATCCAGCCCAACACGCCCACCACAAAGGACTACCGCGAGATCGTCAACCGGAAAGACATCGATGCAGTGATCGTCGCCACCTCCGACCACTGGCACGCGCCGGTGGCGATCGCCGCGATGAAGGCCGGCAAGGACGTGTATTGCGAAAAGCCGATGGCGCACACGATTCCCGAGGCGCTCGAAATGGCGCACACCGCAAAACAGACCGGCAGGCTAGTGCAAGTAGGCAGCCAGAGCTTAAGCATGGAGTCGACCAAGAAGGGCAAACAGTGGCTCGACGCGGGAGAAATCGGGAACGTCTACATGGTCCAGTGCTCGATCTTCCGGCCGAGCGCGATCGGCGCGTGGCGCTATCCGGTGCCGCCCGATGCATCTCCGCAGACTGTGGATTGGGCCCGGTTCCTGGGCAATGCTCCCCAGCGTCCCTTCGACGCGCAACGGTTCTTCCAGTTCCGGAACTGGTGGGATTACGGCACGGGCATCGCAGGCGACGAATACGTGCACCTGCTGTCGCGTGTGCACTATTTGATGGGAGTGCAGTTTCCGTTGAGCGCGGTGGCCAACGGGGGCATCTACAAGTGGAGGGGCGATCGCGAGGTGCCTGACATTCACAACACGCAGTACGACTACGGCAAGTTCCAGGTGACCGTCAGCGCAAACCTCGTATCGAACTTCGAAGGCGGCGAGATTGTTCGCTTCATGGGCGATAAGGGGACGATCGAGCTGACTGAGGAAGGCGCTCGCCTGCTGCCCTACAACCCGGTGGAGGACTACCTGTATCCGCTGGAAAGCTGGCCGAAAGACACGAAAGATCGGTTTGCGGCCGAGCATAAAGACGACCCGCTCGCCGACCTCGGCACCGCGCGGCAGCAGCCGCAACGCCAAAACGTTGAGTTCAAGCAGGAGCGCGAGGGCACGGAAGACCATTTCAAGAACCTGTTCGCCGCGATGCGAACCAGGGAGCAGCCGGTGGAGAACGTCGAGTTCGGCTGTGGGACCGCGGTCGCGTGCCATATGGCAAACCTGTCGTACCGGCAGGGCGGCAAGCGCATGGTGTGGGATCGCGAGAAGCGCACGGTATCCGTGATGGCCTGAGATGGCGTGAGTTTGTCGGTCCTGCTCGCTCCGGCGCCGGCCCAAGCAAGCGACATGGAGTAGGCGCGGTCAAACGTTGCTTTGGCAAGTACCGAGCAGAACCGATTCTAACCAAAGCGCCCGATCCAGGATTTGACCGCGGGCCGAGCCATCTGGCCGGGTGATCCTGGCGGCGCGCCTCCGTTCTCGATAGAATCTCCGGCATGACCAGACGCATGCTTGTCGGCGCAGTGGCGCTCGCCCCTCTAGCCATGGCGCAGCGGAAAGTTCGCAAGGAGTGGAGACCCAAACTGGGCGTACTCGGCGACTACACGCCCGCGAATGTCGAGTTCGCGCATTCGCTCGGCTACACGAACATGATTCTCAATGGCGGCCCAGGCTCGAGTATCGATGCTCTGAAGGTCACGCCCGAACGCGCCCGGACGATCAGGGACACGCTGGCGAAGAACCAGATGTCCGTCTCGGCCCTCGAGATCGCCATCAACCACACGGACGCCGACCCCGCCAAGCGCGCGCAGGTCAACGAATACTTCGTGAAGGCGATCGAACTCGCGGGTCTGTTAGGCGTGCCCTACATCGGCACCATGTCGGGCAAGGACACGAGCAAGCCTTTCCCGCGGCAGGTCGACGAAGTTGTGCGCGTCTATACCGAGAAGTACTTCCCTGCGTGCGAGAAGTACAAGGTGCGCCTCTGCTGGGAGCCCTGGCCCGAAGGCCCGAACGTCGCCACCAGTCCGGTCGGCTACGACGCTCTGTTCAGAGCTTTCGGAAATTCGCCGTTCGTGGGTCTGCAGTACGATCCGTCGCACTTCGTGCGCCAGTTCATGGACCCCATGCAGACGGCGCGCGACTATGCGAGCTTCATTTACGATGTGCATTTGAAAGACACCGAAATCCTGTGGCCGGTGTTGCGCGCGGGCGGCATCACCCCGGTCAATCACGCATCGTGGTGGCGCTATCGCATTCCAGGCATGGGCTCGGTCAACTGGGTCGAGTTTTTCAGCATTCTGCAGGATGCCGGCTACCAGGGCGCTATGAGCGTCGAGCATGAAGATCCGCTCTACGGCGGGGACAACAATCCAGGTCCTGATTTCAGTGAGGAATTCAAGGTCGGCTTTGTCATGGCCAAGCGGTACCTGTCGCAATACGTGCCGTAGAGTTTGCGGGGCGGCGCAGGAACGCCGCCCCACTTCGCCCGCCGCAACAGGAGAGGCTATTAAGGCGCGACCTTCAGCACTCCCTTGAGCGGCAAGTCCTCCGACGACTTCCCCACCATGATCTCGAAGTCGCCCGGAACCACTCGCCAGTGCATGTCGCGGTCGAGCAACTGCAAATCTTCCGGCGTCAACGTCAGCGTGACGCTCTTCGTCTCGCCCGGTTTCAGGTCCAGGCGCTCGAATCCGCGCAGTTGCTTTACGGGTGTGGCAACTGGCCCCGTTGCTTCGTGAATGTAAAGCTGCACGGTCTCCGTTCCCGCGCGATCGCCCGTGTTCTTTACCTCGACACTGACGCGCGCCATGCCTTGCGGATGGATCTGCGGCGGGTCGATGCGAAGGTTACTGTACTCGTACTGGGTGTAACTCAAGCCATGCCCGAAGGGATAAAGCGGCGAAGCGGGCATATCGACGTAGTCGCGTTTCCACTCCCGCGTAAAGTAGCCTTTGCCGGGCTTGTAGTTGTAGTAGACCGGCAACTGGCCTACATGGCGGGGAATCGTAATCGCCAGCCGGCCGCTGGGGTTGTAATCGCCGAACAGGACATCGGCAACGGCTTCCCCGCCCCGCTCGCCGGGCCGCCACGCCTCTACGATCGCGGGCACATTCTCAGCGATCCAGCGGGTAGAAAGCGGCCTGCCGTTCACCAGCACGACGACGGTGGGCGTTCCCGTCTCGTAAACCGCCCGTACCAGATCCTCCTGCACGCCGGTGAGATCCAGGCTGGCTACGTCGTGGCTTTCTCCGTCCGTGGGAGGATCCTGCGCCTCGTCCACATCGTTCTGGCCCTGGTTCTCTCCCACTACCACGATTGCCACGTCCGCACTCTTCGCTGCGCGCGTAGCTTCTGCAAACCCGCTCTTGTCGTTGCCCAGCACTCCGCAGCCTTTCACCGCGACGATTTTGGTTTCCTGGCCGGCCTTGGCCTTGATCCCTTCCAAGATGCTGGTAACGTGTTGCAGGACCTTCTTCGGCGAATAGTCCCCGAGTTGGTTCATGAGGTTATCCGCGTCTGGGCCGATGACCGCAATCGACTTCAGGCCCTTCTTCAGCGGCAGAGCGTTGCGTTCATTCTTCAGCAGTACGATTCCTTCGCGGCCGGCCCGCAGAGCGAGATCCTGGTACGGCTGCGAGTGAACAACGTGCGTGGCGTGCTCCACGTCGACATAGGGATTCTCGAAAAGCCCCAGGCGAAACTTGAGATCCAAGACTCTTCGCAGCGCGCGGTCCACCAGCGCGATGTCCACGCGCCCCTCCTCCACGTTTTCTATCAGCGGGCCCATATAGGCGGGTTCATAGGTGATGTTCACATCGACCCCCGCCTTCAACGCCAGGGCGCCGGCTTCCTTCTGGGTTCGAACAAGGTGCTCGGAGATCAACGTGCCGAAGCCGCCGCCTTCGCTCACCACGACTCCCCGGAAGCCCAGTTCATTCCGAAGGACATCGTTCATCCACTTCTCGGAAGCGTGCGCGGGGATGTCCTCGACCTCCGGGTATCCGGCCATCACGCCCAGGCCGCCGGCTTTGGTGATGGCCGCGGCCCAAGGGAGTAAAAAGTTCTCGCGCAAAGCGCGGTCCGACAACTCGATGGCACCGCGTTCCAAACCGCTGGCGGGCTCGCTCTGAGTGGGAAAATCCGTCAGCACGGCGACTACCTTGTCCGGGGCCGCGATGTTGTTCCCCTGCGTGCCTTGCACAATGCGTTCCGCGATGCGCGAGTAAAGGTAGGGGTCTTCCGTGTAGGCTTCTTCGTTTCGGCCCATTCGCGGATCGCGATCCAACTCCAACACCAGGGTTGAGAGCATGTGGATGCCAACGGCTCGTGCCTCGGCCGCCGCGGCCGCATAAACGGATTTCACCAGGTCGAGATCGAAGCTGCTGCCAATGGCGAGGCCCTCGGGAAAGATCGTCCCGCCGGGAAACATGGCGCCGTGCGTGCCCTCTTCGTCCTCGAGGAGCGGTATCTTCAGGCGCGTCTGGGTGAGCGCGATCTTCTGCAGTTCGTTGAAGTACTCCGCTTGCTGGCGGGCGCCATTGCGCAGGATTTCATTCGCCAATGTGAAGAAACCGCAGCCAGGGCCGATCTCCTGCGTGTAGGTTCCCGCGGCGAATTTCCGGCACCCCTCCTGCTTCGAAGGGATGTCCTTTCCCAGATCCTCCACATAGACGCACGGCAGATTGAGCTGCCCGACTTTCTCTTTGAGCGTCATGCGGCCCATTAAGTCGTTGACTCGTTCCTCGACGGGTCGCTTCGCGTCGAGGTATGGCGGCAATCCACCGCCGGCCTGCGCAGAAAGCGCCGGAGCATGGAACAGCGCCGCGCTGACTGCCATGAGAAACAACAAGCACGAATGTTTCACAGTCATCCATCACCCCCCGCACCCATACAATGAACGGTGCCTGGCCAACTCTGAACCACCTTGGCCAAAGCCGATCCTTCGTAACGCGAGTGAACCTCTGCAGTATACCCGCCAGCCGCGGGAAGGTGCTTCGCGCTGGCGATCGATCTCACTCGCGCGCCGGTGTCCCTCCCGGTGATTCCCCCGAGGATCGGCGGCAAGTTGCACTGCGTTCCCCACGGCCATCATGCTCCAGAACTTAGAAGATGAAGCGTCTCGTTCTGGACGAGCGGACGCGCCCAGAAGCCAACTCCGAGAACCCATCCGAAGGTGAGATACAGCAGCAGCAGGCCGGTGCGCAGCCCGAAATGGTCGCCGATCTGGCCGATCCAGAGCGGCACCATGGCTCCGCCGACGATCGCCGTGCAGAGTATCCCGGCGAAGGCGCCGTGCGAATGTGACAGGGAGTTCAATGCCAGCGACATGATGACCGGCCACATCACCGAAGCGAAGAAGCCCACCGCAGGAAAAGCCAGCAGCGCCATCGCCGTGTTGCCGAAGAGCGCCGCCGTGAGCGCGGCCATCGCGCCGAAGGACGCGCCGATCAGTACCTTGCGGCTGTCCAGAAGTTTCAGCAGGCCAAGGCCCAGGCCGCAACCGATCGTGAGCAAGCCCCAGAACCAGGCCACTTCCATCGCGCCCTGGGTGTGCGGGTCGACGCCGTGATACTTCGAGAGGAACTCGGAGATCCAGTTGGCCGTGCCCTGCTCGCAGCCGACGTAGGCGAAGACGCTCACAAAGTAGAGCAGCACAATCGGGTTCCCGAATAACTGGCGGTGCAGCCGCAACGTGCCAATCGCTTCCTCTTCGGTTCGCTGGACCGGCGGGAACCTGAAGAGCACCACCAGCACCAGCATCGTTAGCGACAGCGCCGCGAAGAGCCAATACAGCGCGATCCAGGGCCATTCCGCCGGAGTCACGGCCGCGAGCAGCGCCAGTGCGCCCGCCTTCGGAGAGTGCGCCGCAAGGGCCTTGACCAGATATGAGTACACTTGCGGACTGACAAACGAAGCACCGCCGAACAGCAGTTGCGCGAGCGCGCAGTTGAAGGCGAAGTGCTCCTCGCCCCCAGCCACGCGCAGCAACGGATTGATCGCCACCTGCAAGACGGCCATGGCCACGCCAATCAGAAACACCGAGACCAGCGCGGTGGAGTAGCCGGGCTTGGACGCGACCAGTAATGAGCCTGCGAGACTGAGTGCGAATGCTCCCAGAATCACCGGCTTCTCGCCGTAGCGCTCGACCAGCAAGCCTGCCGGAATCGACATCACTCCATAGGCGATGAAGAACGAGAAGGGCAGCAGAGCCGCGGCCGAGAGGCTCAGCGAGAAGCTTTGAATGACATCGGGAATGATCGGCCCCAGGATGTTGGTCAGCAGCGAAATCGCGATGAAAATCAGGAACACAAGGGCCGCCACTCTGCGCGAGCGGCCCGCGGGATGAGAGTTCATTCCACCTCCGTGACCTTTGTGGCGCGCTCGAACCGGCCGGGTTCCCTGCCCTTGATGGCAGCCAAAGCCAGCGTCAGCATTTCGACCGGCAGCATCTCCATCAGCGGCTGGATTCGCTCCGCGCATTCCGGGATGCGGAAAATGCCCTCGGCCGTTGCGGAGACGAGTGCGCTCCTCCCGCCGGCTTCCCGAATGTCATCGACGAGCTTGCGGCTGAACGGGGCCGAACGCGCGTCGCCCTCCAGCACGAGAACGAACACGGCATCGCTCAGCATCTCGAAGGGACCGTGGCGGAACGCCGCCGCGCTGAGGCCCTCGGCATGGTAGTGCGTGGACTCCTTCAGGATCAGCCCGCCCGTTCCAGCGGCGGAGATGGACGGTCCGCGCCCAACGATGAAGATGTCATTGACGCCTTCCAACGCCGGCATCAGTTCGCCGACATGGGCAGGCCACTCGCTCAAGTAAGCCCGCATCGGCTCCACGGCCGCGCGCGCCTGCTCCAGCAGCGGCGCGCGATCCTCGCCGCTCAATAGATCGCCCAGCCAATCGAGCGCCAGCAAAGTCGCGAGATAGGTCTTGCAGGAGACGGTGTGCTCAGCGCCAGCGTCCGTCAACACTGCAGCCGTGCTCTGAGTGGCGAGCGGCGAGTCCGGGGTATTGGTCACGCCGATGATCTCGCATCGCTCGCGCGCATAGTCCAGCAGCCGCACGATCTCCACGCTGCGTCCCGACTGCGAGACGGCGATTACCAGGGTATCCGGGGTCAGCCAGTCGCGCTCATAATGGATGAGTTCGCTGGTCTCGACCATCACGGGCGTCAGGCCATCTTTCAACAGGCGCAGATAGAGCGGGCGGCACGCCCAGTAGGACGAGCCCATGCCAGTCAGCACCACGCGCCGCCAGCGCGCACCGCACAGGGCGCCCGCCAGAGGGTCGAGGGAATGTTCGTCCGCCAGCGCCGTTATAGTCCGGCTCAGGGCGTCGGGTTGCTCGATCAAGTCGTGCAAGTACGAGCACTCCCGCCATGTCACTGCAAGGTCCACTGCAATCTCTCCTTCATCCAGATCAATTGACGCCCGCCTGGTGGAACCACACGCAAGCTCCGCCCAGCAGACCGCATTGCGCGCCCAGTCCGGCGAGCACGATCGACGTGTTCTCCACCGGCACTTGCGTACAGATGCGCTTCACGAGGTCCAATGCCGGGGCAAGCAGGAGATCGGCGCTGCGCATCATGCCGCCGCCGAGCACGATGGTCTGCGGGCAGTACATCGTCACCAGGTTGGCGAGTCCCAGCCCGATGTAAAGCGCCTCGCGCTGGACTGCCTGCAGTGCCAACGCGTCGCCCTGACGGGCCAGCTCACAGATTTCGCAGGCGCTGAGCGCACCGTCGCGCCGTGCGCCCATCCAGGCTTCAAGAGCCGGACCGCTCGCCAGAGTCTCCCAGCAACCGTTCGCCCCGCAGTAGCAGAGCGGGCCGCTCCAGTCGATTACGTGATGCCCGATCTCGGGGTGCGCGCCCCGCGCGCCGCGATAGAGCTTCCCATCGAGCAGGATTCCCACTCCGATGCCTGTGCTGATGGTGACGTAGAGCAGGCTGCGGCTGCCTTTCCCCGCGCCCCATTTAGCCTCTCCCAGTGCGGCGGCGTCAGCGTCGTTCTCCACCGCGACTCGCAGACCAAACTCGCGCTCGAGATCGGCGGCCAGCGGAGATCCCTCCCAGCCCGGCAGAGTGCCCACTACGCCGTAAATGCCGGTCTCGGGATCGATCGGTCCGGTGCTGCCGATGCCTATCCCGTCCACACTCAACCCGGACTCTTCGAGCAGACGATGCAGGATCGCAGTGGTGCGATCGAGGGCCGCCCGGTAGCCCTGCTCAGGCGCCGTGGGCGTCTCGCCTTGCGCCAGGATGCGGCCCTGCGCGTCGACGATCCCGATAGCAATCTTGGTGCCGCCGACGTCGATGGCCGCGGCTGCTCGCTCGTTCATTGTTGTGACTCCTGATACTCCACGATCTCGCCGCCAAAGGGCGCCACTCGCACGGTGAAGGCGTTGCCCTGCAGTTCGAGGGGCGCGGCGGCGTCCGTCGTAACCAGTCCAACCCGGCGCGGGGCCTTACGCGCCGTGACGGTCACCGTTTGCGCGGTGCCACTGTGATTGGTGAGCACGACGTAGCCGCGTCCGTGGCCTGCCAGCGTGGCGGCTTCCACTTCGGCACGGTCCGAACGGAACAAGGGCTGGACATCCGCCCACGCTGCCAAAGCCTGGTAGATGCGATGCGTGTTCTCGCCTTCCTCGTATGCCGACGGTACGCGCGAGAGGTACTTCTCAATCGGGAAGGCGCAAGTCAGCACCTTGCCTTTGCCGAGCGTGTTCACGATCAGCGCGGGGCGGCCGTTTTGATCTGTGGCGATCACCTTGCCGCCGCGCGGCTCGAGCAGCGCGCCCCAATCGCCGGCGCCGTCCCCGGCCGCGAAGGCGAACTCGTCGCCGGGCTTCAACGCACCCAACGGCTCCACCATCCGGATCTTCAGATCGCGCGCCGGAATGCGGTCGGCCAACCGGGCTCCGAACAACTCCTCCATCTCCGGAATGGCGCTCTCGCCATTGAGGGAAACGTAGAGCACTCCGCCGCCGCGCACGTAGTCCTTGGCGCGCTGCCAGAAAATCGTGTGGACGTGCACCAGGTTCGGCTTGGAGCTTGTCAGGGGCGAAGGCAGCAGCAACATTGGCAAGGCGCTCCAATCGCTGTATTCGCGCGGGAAACTGGCTCGCAGCCCGGCGCGGCGCGCCAGCACGAAGCTGTTTAGCCAGGTCGCGGCCAGCTCGGCGCTCAGGTCTCCGTAATCGGCGTCCTGCTGGCCAGCCACTGAGCCCGGTTCCTGGTTCGAAACGTACGGCACGCCGCCGTATTGGGGCAGGCCGAGCGAGCGCATGTCCCCGTACGTCTTCGACCATTCGAACGGCACCACGATCCCAGCGTCGCCATGGGCCGGTTCGACGCCGGTCAGATCGAGCCGTGCAATCAGCTTGCTGAAGTTGCGGAACTCGGTCCCGGAAGGGCGGTTGTGACCGTCCCAGGTGGTCAGCCCAAACTGAGTCTCGTGCGGCGCACGGCGGTACGGAATCCGCTGGTAGGTCTCCGGTGCCGCATCCGTGAAGCACCATAGCAGGAAGCCGTTGGCGCCGGCCCCCAGCGCCGAATACAGGTTGGCGCGCAAGAAGAGTGCGATCCGGTCCGGCGTCTGCTGCGCCGAAGAGGCACCCATCTCCTGCACCATGACGGGCTTGCCCGCGCCGCCGGAGAGAGCCACCTGGAAGGCTGCGGCATAGGTCGTACGCTCGGCGAGCAGCGGATCTGGAAAGAGCCCCGGGTTGTAGACCGGATACGGATGGACGCTCAGGAAGTCGACCTCGCTCAGGATGTTGTCGGGACGGAATGGACCGTGCCCGATCTCCTGCGCGTCGGTCCCCACCACGATCGGGTGCAAGGAATCGGTGCGCCGGATGGCGCCCGCGACCAGCCGGGTCCAGTTGATGGCCATCGCATCGGTCGTTTTGCCCGCGTTCCAGAACGGCGGCTCGTCGGTGAGATCCCAACTCTCAATCGCAGTCTCGCTCGCGTAACGGCGTCCGAACTCCGCGGCAAGGTTGGTTTCCAGGCGCAGCATCTCCGGATCCGCGTGCGGATGACGCCCGTTGCGCCAGGGCACGTCCCAAACCGCTTCGCCGACCTCGTTGCCGATGAACAGGCTGGGCTGCAGGTAGATCTCATAGCGGCGCGCCAGTTTGACCAGTTCATCGAACTGGGCGAACGCCGCCGGGTTGTAGTCGCCTGGGCGAGGCTCGAACCAGGCCCACACGAGGTCCAGGCGGACGGTGTTCACGCCCAGTTCGCGCATCTTGCGGAAATCGGCTTCCACGCTTGCCGGATCCCATTCCATGGGCCACTGCATGGCGGCCTTGGCGGGCACCCAATGCACGCCCGTGGGGATAAACGGCCGGCCGTTGCGCTGGAAGTAGTTGCCGTTCAAACGGACCGGGGGCAGGGGCCCCTCTGCCGCGGCCCGAGACGGCAGCAGGCCCGCCAGCGCGCACGCGCCAATCGCCAACAGTGGAAGTTGTCGCATCGTTCTATCTCAACGCCTTGGTCATAGATCCGTGGGCCTCACCGATCGTGGCTCGCCGCCAACTGAGCGCGAGCAGCATCGATTGGACTGAGTCTATATCGAAGCGGAACATGTCGTCTTCCATCCGCGCCGGGATGCAGGCAACCGCCCAAAAGTCCCTATTGCGAAACTCGCCCGCTATGACGGCATACTCTGCCGGCAACCGGGGTCGGACCATTTGCCCCTCGCTGCCGCCAGTGCGGACGGCCAGTGCGGACGGGAGGCACAGGGATTCCCGCGGATTGAAGCGAAGATCGCCCATCATCTCACCCTATGTGGCGCATCGGGGAACTGTTACGAAAAGAAGCCGAGAAGCGTGATGCGGTCAATGAAAACGCGGACGACCATTAGCAACCCCTAATCCAAGTCGACTACGCGCGATCCATGCCCTCGCTAGACACCGTCAAGAAGCCTACAATGACCGCATGGGCCGGATCAAAGAACTGCTGATCTTTCGCGGCGTCCCAATAGCGATGGGCTGGGTTGCGGTTCACTACTGGGGAAGCGACACGCGCAATAGAGAAGTCATCGTGTTCGTGCTCGCCATGTTCGTCACCCATTGCGTCCTGTCTGTGTTCTCCGTCGCCAGCTCAGTTGACAATATCGCTGACCGCTTGGCCGCCCGACGAGAGAGCGGGGCACTTCAATAGCTCTGGATTCTCGTATGTGTTGCCGATGACCCCGAGGTTCTTTCAGGCGGGCAGATCCGGCCAGAGGTGACGGCCTGCGAAAGCTCGGCCAGAGCCTGATTTCAAGTATTGCTCGAACTGCGCCGCTTGCTCGCGGGTAGAGAAGGCAACGTAGGTCCGTAGTCTCCACGGCGTGAATTTGGAGGTGTGCGGGACGCCTCCTGCATTGTGCTTGGCAAGCCGCGCTTTGAGATCGCTGGTCAGTCCGACATAACGCTGGTCTGGATGGGATTGGCTTTGGAGGAGGTAGACGTAATGCACGGGATGCTCCGTGTGCGACTAGTCTACTGCTTGTGGTCCCGGCCCCGGGACTGAAGAGGGAGATCGAGGAGCTGCGGCCCTCCTTCGCTCGCTACGCGAGCTACGGCGGGAGTTGTACTAACCTACCGTGATGATTCTAATGGACTTAACGAGTTACAGATACGCAGGAAGCGGTCAAAACGGTGCTTTGGCGAGTCTATCGTACAAAAACACGTACAGGGCGGATTCAGCGGATAATCTCATCTGATGGTGGTCTAATGATGGAATGAAATGCCCGCATTGCAAGGTTGGAATCGCGGAGAACTTCTCAAGGACAGGACTGCCTCAATACCCCACAAAGGTGTCCTTGAATCGCAACCAGACATCAACGGTCGATTGGACCGTCCTCCACCAACGCTGCCCGGAATGCGCCGAGTTCATCATATTCCTTGAGAAGCGAGAGCAAAGCGGCCAAGGACCAGTGCTCATCTCGGGCCAACTCACCGCCTATCCCCACGTCCCAAACGGCGTTCGAGACATCGCGCCAGGCGTCACGAGCCCTTACAGAGACGACTTCAGGGAAGCGTGCATCGTCCTACCGTTCAGCGCGAAGGCAAGCGCCGCTCTTAGTCGGCGATGCCTTCAGGTGATGCTGCGGGAGGTCGCGAAAGTCAAGCATTCTGACTTGAGCAAAGAGATCGATGAGGTGCTCAATTCGAGATCTCTTCCGAGCCACCTCGCCGAAGCTATCGACGCCATAAGGAACATCGGCAACTTTGCGGCCCATCCAATCAAGAGTACGAACACAGGCGAGATTGTTGACGTCGAACCTGGTGAGGCCGAATGGTTGCTCGACGTTCTTGAAGGTCTCTTCGATTTCTACTTCGTCCAGCCCGCTGTGCTTCAGAAGAAACGGGACGCACTGAATAAGAAACTGGCGGAAGCGGGCAAGCCGGTGATGAAGTGAAAGGGCAGCGCAGTGACGCACTGTGCCACGAGGCTTGTCCTACGGCAACAGCCCTGCCAATTTCATGAGGTGGAGTTGAAGGCCCAGTTTGAGGGGCGCATTGCCATGGATAGGAACAGAAATGCGGACCGTGCTGCCAGCCTTGGCGTAGATATGGTGACTGCCGCTGATGCGTTGCAGCGACCATCCGTGCGACACGAGCAGGCGGGCGAATTCCTTGCCGGAAAGTGCCTTCACAGCACTAATTCAATCACCTGATCGTCTGTGTGCGTGGACGGAGCCTCCACCGGAACTGACAGACAACCTTCGATGGCTTCCCGCAGATTGAAGCGAAGCTCGTCCATCGTCTCGCCCTGTGTGGCGCACCCTGGAATGGAGGGGACCTCCGCCCAGAAGCCGCCCTCTTCGGCATTGTGCACAATAGCGTGAATCGTCATTAGAAAATGGTGGAGGCGGCGGGAGTTGAACCCGCGTCCGAAATGGCCTGAAATGACAAGACTACGTGTGTATCCAGTTCACAATCTCAACCCCACCCTCGGAACCGGCAAGAAGTGGCGGAGTCCAGCCTGATTGGGTTTAGATCCTCTGCCCCAGGCGGAGACTTTGGACCGATCCTGTGAGAAGACGCCGTATCGATCAAGCGCAGGCACTCGACCGGCGGCGGCTACCTATTTAATTAGGCAGCGTATGCGAACTGCTGATTATTGGCAGTTGTGTTGATCCAGTCGTTTTACGGGAGCCTGGAACCCGACACGCCTCATCACACCAATTCCATCCCGTCGAAGCCGTTACGCCCCCTTCCTACCTCCAGGATACACCCGGTGGGAAGCCGCCCCGTCGCAAAGGGTGTGCGATATAGAAGTGGACACCAGCGCGATTGCTTGGCCAAATGGCCGGAAGCCGGGCGTATGGGCACGCAAAGCGGAGGGCGCCGTTGTGGGGCAGCTTGGCAAGCTGCGGCCGATTGGCAATCGGCCAACTGGCACGCTCAAGCGGGACGGCGGCGGTAGACAACCGCCGCGCAGGCTGCCAGACTGCCCCACGGCGCCGGCAGCGGTTCCAATTCTATGTTGCACCCCGCCGCAAACGAGAGGGCGGGCGACACGGTTCTTCGAAAGGAAGTTGGGAAACTTGCGGCGATATCGCATAACCGCCTGCCCGCTGACGCCGTTGAGATGAGACACTAGTGAGTTCCAATATGGGTTTTCAAGCGCCCGCTCCCATTCAGGAAGTGCGCGAACAGCAGCAAACGCCTCCGCTGTGGAACGTCGTCCTGCTCAACGATGACGATCACACCTACGATTACGTCATCGAGATGCTGATGCGGCTGTTCCTCAAGAGCGCCGACGAAGCTTACCGCAACGCTGTCGAGGTGGACACGCTGGGCCGGACGATTGTGATGACCTGCGAGCACGAAGCCGCCGAGTTTGCGCGCGACCAGATTCATGGTTTCGGGGCCGACTGGCGATTGCCGCGCAGCAAAGGGTCGATGAGCGCCCTGATCGAGCCTGCGGAAGGCTCTAACGGGTAATCAGTCTAGCCGCCAGAATTGCTTGACCCAGGGAAATCCCACCGTCATTGGCCGGTACCCGCTGGTGGACGAAGACGGAGCGACCCGCTGCTTCGAGCCGCTCCGAACAACGTGCGGTGAGCCACGCGTTCTGGAAACAGCCCCCGCTCAGCACCACGCTTCGCATGCCGGTTCTTAGAGCCACATCAACAGTCCAGGCCGCCAGAGTCTCATGGAATCGGGCGCTCATGAGTGAGGCGGGCGCCCCCTGTTCGATCCCGGCGGCGATCTCCCGGATCATCGGCCTCCAGTCGGCTTCGAGTCCGGAGCAAGGAAGCGGGTAGGGCTCGGCGGGACCGTGCGCCATCGCCTCGGCTTCCAGTCGCAGGCCGGATTCACCCTCGTAACGATTCCTTTCGCATACGCCGGTGATCGCCGCCACGGCGTCGAAAAGCCGCCCCATGCTGGAGGTCGGGACGCAGTTGATGCGCTTCCTGAGCAGATGCTCCACTCCGGCCGGCTTGCCTTCCAGCTTCATGCCGGACTCGAGCAGCACGCTGGCGGCGCAGCGCCACGCATCTTTGACGGCAGCTTCGCCTCCGGGCAGGAGAAACGGGCGCAGGGAGGCCACGCGCCGGATGCCAGAGGAACGGGACCGCGACCGTGAGGGAGCGGTTGTATCCGCCTGTTCCTGATGAATGAGTCCCGGCGCGGGTTCGGAAATATCCTCGCTCCATGCCGGTCGCGATGCTATTAAAGCGCTTTCGGAGGAAAGTGGCGATAAATCACTCTCAATACATGAGTTGTATGATACAACCGCCCCCTCGCAGTCACGGCTCCGTTCGGATGAGTCGCGGCTCCGATCCGGCAAGACTCCTTCCTCGAACAGGAAGATCTCGCCGCCCCAGATTGTGCCATCGTGGCCATAGCCGGTGCCGTCCCAGCTCACTCCCAGGAAGGGCCCGTCGATGTCGTTCTCGGCCGCGCAGGATGCCGCATGCGCCTCATGGTGCTGGATCGCGACCACCGGCTTGCCTTGCGCCTGCGCCCAGCGCGTGGACCAGTAATCCGGGTGGAGATCGCACGCGATCACGTCCGGCGAGAAGCGGTACAGGCGGCACAGATCGGCGACGACGCGCTCGAAGCACTCGCGCGCCTGCGGCGTGTCGAGGTCGCCGATATGCTGGCTGACGACGACCTGCCGTCCCAAAGCGAGCGCCACCGTGCTCTTCAGGTGGCCACCAGCAGCGAGGATACGCGGCAGGGTGTGACGCAGGGGAATCGGCAGAGGAGCGTAGCCGCGGGCACGCCGGATGAGCGATTCACGTCCCAGTACGACGCGCGTCACCGAGTCGTCGCAAGGCCGGGCGATCGGCCGGTCATGATCCACGAACAGGTCGGCGACCTGGCCTAGTCGCTCGTGCGCCTGCTCGACCGATGTGACGATGGGCTCGTCGCTAAGATTGCCGCTGGTGGCGACCAGGGGCGCTCCGAACTCACTCAAGAGCAGGTGGTGCAATGGCGTATACGGGAGCATCGCCCCGAGCCACGGGCTGCCCTGGATTACCGATCCGGCGAGCGGGTGCGTCTGCGGCGTCTTCGCCCGCAGCAGCACGATGGGCGCGGCCGAGGATTCCAGCAGGTGTCGTTCCTCGGCGCTGGCCTCGGCGTACTGCGTCAGAACCTCGAACGACGGCATCATGACCGCGAGCGGCTTCCACTCGCGAGCCTTCCTTTCTCGCAGCCGCAGGACCGCGGGTTCGCTGCAGGCGTCGCACAGGAGCTGGTAGCCGCCGATGCCCTTCAGGGCCACGATCGCTCCCTTCCGAAGAGCCCCCGACGCTTCGCGAATGGAGACGCTGAGCCGCGGGCCGCAGACCGGGCAGGCGATGGGCTGGGCGTGGAAGCGGCGGTCGGCGGGGTCTTCATACTCCCGCCGGCACGTGGGACAGAGCGTGAAGCGGTCCATCACCGTATGCGGGCGGTCGTAGGGCAGGTCGAGCACGATTGTGAAGCGCGGCCCGCAGCGGGTGCAATTCGTGAACGGGTAGCCGTACCGGCGCTCGCGCGGATCGCGTATCTCCGCAAGACAATCGGGACAAGTGGCCAGGTCCGGCAGGACGGCGGCCTCGAGACTACCGGATTGCTCGCTTTCGAGAATCTCGAAGGCCGCCGCACCGGCCGGTTCAAGCCAGGACTCCTCGGCGCCCAGGATAAGCGATGCCGGCGGACGTTCGCGCTCCAGGCGATCCCTGAAGACTCGCAGGCTTTCGTTGCTGCCTTCCACCTCAACGTGCAGCCCGCTCGTTGTATTGCGAACGAAGCCGGTAAGAAGCAGTTCGCTCGCCAGCCTGTAGACAAAGGGGCGGAAGCCGGTTCCCTGAACCGCGCCGGTGAGCAGGATGCGGAGTCGAGTGTGCATGAGCGCCCGCGGAATGCACTATCGTACCGCTTGAGTCACAGACCCCATGCGTCCGCCGTGGCCCGCTTGCCCTCCGGGGTGCGCGGGGCATACGCTAACCCTTGCCGGGAGATGTGCTGGTTGTGTGGACAGGAGGGCCGAATTGAGCTTCGATTCTAAGCTGGAAGATCGTACTAGACGTGAGTTCCTGCAGCGTGCGGCGATTGTCGCGGTAGCGGGGCCGGCGCTGGCCCGGGCGAGCGCGCAGCGCCCTGTCCTGGCCTACGTTGGCACCTACAGCTCGCCGCAGGGGCCGGAGGGCAGCAAGGGCTACGGACAGGGGATCCATATCTTTGAGCTGGATCCGGCGACCGGCGCGCTGAAGCCGTACGCGGTCGCCGCGAGCGGCCTAAATCCCTCCAGTCTGGCGCCGGATGCGTCCTGGACCCACCTTTATGCGGCCAACGAAACCGCGACGTTTGAAGGCGAAGCGGCCGGTTCGGTGAGCGCCTATTCGGTCGACCGCGAGAGCGGACGTCTGGTTCTCATCAACACAGTCAGCTCGCAGGGCGCGGGGCCGTGCTACGTGAGCGTGCACCCGTCGGGCAAGCACGTGATGGTAGCCAACTATCATGGCGGCACCTTCGCCGTCCTGCCGGTGCTTTCCGGAGGCGGCCTCGGCCGGGCGAGCGATGTGAAACGCCTGACTGGCCCGGTGGGTTCCACCAAGGCCACGACCGCCCCGCAAGGCAGTTTTGCCATTAGTGGGCACGACCGCACTCATGGGCACATGATTCAGGCTGATCCCTCAGGGCGCTTCGTGATCAGCGCGGATCTGGGCTCGGACCGCATCTTTGTCTGGCGGTATGACGAAACCCACGGGACCCTCAGCGCGAACGAGCCCTCGGGCGTGTCGTTTCCGCCGGGAGACGGTCCGCGTCACTTCGCGTTCCATCCTAATGGCCGGTGGATGTACTCGCTGCAGGAAGAGGGTTCGACGCTGGTGGCGTTTGATTACGACGCGAGCAAAGGCGCTTTGTCGGCGAAGCAGACGCTTTCCAGCCTGCCACCGGGATTCGCCGGTTCAAACTTCACGTCGGAGGTGATGGTTTCCGCAGATGGCCGCTTCGTCTACGCTGCGAACAGGCTGCACGACAGTATCGCCTGGTTCGCCATCAGCCCGGCAGGCACGCTGAAGTTCGCCGGCGAGGCCTGGACTCGCGGCGATTACCCGCGCAGCTTTAACTTCGATCCGACGGGGAACTTCCTGTTCTCGTGTAATCAGCGGGCCGATGCCATTGCGGCATTCCAGGTGAACAAGCAGACGGGCGAGCTCAGCTTCACTGGGCGCTATACGCCGGTTGGCACGCCCTCGTGCATTGTGTTCCGGTCTTAAGCGGTTCTGGGATAAGCACTGACTGGCACAGAACTCTCCATGAGCGGGGGGAGGGCATCCGCGACACTGAGAACCGACCACTTGTTCCCCAGCACAGAACCGCGAACGAGAGAGAGCGGCCAATGCCGGGGAGCAGTGGGAGCGCCCGATGGCCGCTCTTTCCATTCGCGGTTCTGTGCTGGCAGTGCGTAGCCCGCGGGCTGGCCGTTGGTGAACGCCAACCGGCCGCGGATCATGGAAGCTGTGAAACCGCGCGCAGATGCACAAAAGCCGCAAGGCTGTAACACCTTGCGGCTCTTGGCACGCAAAAATCCTCTCCGCGTTCGGCTCTTCCGGCGGGCCGGCTTTCTGACCTTAGCCTTGGATTACGCGGTTGCGCTGGTTGTGCGCTTGGGCGCTATCGAGGGCGCAGGAGTGGAAGGGAAATGCCGCCCAAGCCAGTCCTCGATCGACTTTCTGTCGCTTGCCGGAATGACTCTCTGCCACACCAATTCGCTGGTGTGCTCGCTGTAGTGGCCGAGGGTATATCCGCCTGTATTCATCACCAGAATCTGACCGCCCACATCGCCACGCAGGCAATAGTACATGGCATTAATAACGCAGCGTTCCTTCATTAAGAGCAATTATAACATTTTGTGCGGATTCGTGCAGGAAGTCCTTGCGAGCGCGAGGTTTGCCCTATTCGGGGGATGCATTGGCGAGGGTTCATAGCCGCGAGACATGCACTTGAAGGGCGATTGAGACGCTGATTCGCGTGGGAGACTTCCACTCGAATCAGCGCTCGTTTGGAGCAGAGATCGGGCTGGCCGCGGTCAGAGCTTTGCGCCGGCCCGCTTCTTTTCGTAAGCCTCGTATTCGGCCTTGTACTCGTCATATCCCGCACGGCCCATCAAGGCGAAAGTGTAGTGCTTGCCGAGCTCGACGCCCGGCTGGTCGAACGCGTCGATGTTGAGCAACTCACCCACAAACGCGGTCTGGAACTCGAACATCTGGAGAAATGCGCCGAGGTGCCAGGCGTCCAGCTTGTCGAGCGTAAAGGTGCAATTCGGCCGATTGGCCGACGTGAGGGACGCGGCGGTAGCGAGCCGTTCCACGTCGATCAACTTGGCGAGGCTTTGTCCGGCCAGATAATCGAAGCTCTCGTATCCCGTTTTCGCCTTGGGGATTGCGCCCGAGTCCGCCCACTTGCCGACGGCCCAGAAGCTGTACACCTTGTCGTTCGGTCCCTCGCGGTAAAGCTGAACCTGCGAGTGCTGGTCGGTGGCGCCGAGCGCGGCGATGGGGGTCTGCCCGACGTTGACGACGCGCTGCTTGCGGTTCTCCGCCTTGCCGAGCGACTCGGCCCAAAGCTGGCGGAACCAGAAAGCGGCGCCCCACAACCGGTTGGCATACGGGAAGGCGACCTGGATGCCCTTCTTCTTCTTCGTGAGAATCAGCCAGTGCAGCAGTGCCGACTTCAACGCGACGTTCTCTTCCAGGTCTTCCGACCAGCTCAGTTTGGTAATCGCGGCTGCGCCCTTGCAGACAGCGGCGATGTCCAGGCCGGCCAGCGCCGCCGGGACCAGACCCACCGCCGAGAGGACGCTGAACCGTCCGCCTACGTTTTCCGGGATGTGGAACGTCTGCAGTTCATGTTTGACCGCGAACGCCTTCAGTTCGCCCTTGTTCTCGCTGGTGACGACGACGATTCGCGCGGAGGCTTTCTTGCCGCCCAGCTTGGCCTTGAGCCACTCGTGGACGATGAGGAACGCGCTCACGGTCTCGGCGGTCGCTCCGGACTTGGCGATGGGCACCACAATGGTCTTGCCCGGGTTCATCGAGGCCAGCGCGGATTGGATGAAAACCGGGTCCACGTTGTCGAGAATCACGAGCCGGGGGTTGTTCTTGGAGAAGGCCTGCTGCACGGGGTGCGGTCCGCGCAGGCCGCAGTCGAGCGCCCAGGCGCCCAGGGCGCTGCCGCCGATGCCTACCACGCAGACCGTGTCATACTTGCCCTCTACGCTTTTCGCGTAGGACTTGATCTCCCGGATCAATTTCGTTTGAAAGGGCAGGTGCGGAAAGCCGTAGGCGTTTTCGTCCACGCGCTTGTGGAACCCGGCGAGTGCGGCCAGTGCCGCGGGGCGTGCCGCGGCTACCTCTTGCGGGGTGAGACCGTGCTTTTCGCCGACCATCGCGGCGGAGAGATTGGTTGAGTCGAAGTGAATGGACATGAGGAGTGTTTCTGACGGCGCCGGCGGGCAGGCATCCGACAATCTCAGGATATCTTGGTTTGAAGCCGGCGGGACAATTCAGCCATCGGGCGGGCCGCCCCCGCTACGAAGGAGCCGCCAAGGAGTGCGCGCGTCAGGAAGCGCGGTTTTCGAGCAGAGCGGCAAGTCGCTCATCCAGCGTGATCAACCGATCATATAGGTCTGCCGCTCGCTGGCCCGCGGCGCCTTCCTGCTTGGACTGGTCTTCGTGAGTGACGCGTTCCAGTTCTTCAAGCGCCTTTTCCGCCGTCTCTGATCGCTTGCCGGCATCTTGCAAACGCTGCCGGAAATCGCTGAGACGCTCTTCCATCGCATCAGCCCGCGTTTCCAGAGCGCGGACTTTGTCGGCTAGATGCAATGCCGCCAGCACCGCGACGCGAGCGGGATCGTTCGACGACGAGCGGTCGGCAATCTGGTTCATCAGATCGTCCACACCGCGAGCTATGGCTTCGGTTTCCGCCGGGTCGCCGGAGGCACGGAGAGAGTAGGGCTGCTGGAAGATCGTTACTCGAACGACTCGTTTTTCAGTGCCCTGGGTATCCACGGAAGTCAGGACTCCCGGTTCTGGTCGAAGAGGCCCAAGCGGTCAATCTGCTCGAGCAGCGCACGAACCCGCGCCGCGGCTTCGGTCTGCCTGGTGCGCGAGGCGCTCGTCTCTTGTTGCAGTTTTTGGACTTCGGCTTTCCAGCTCTGCGCCTGGCCCAGCGCCAGGTCGCGCTCCGCGCGCGCATTGCGAACTTCCGTTTCCAGTTGTTCGCATTGCGCACGATGAGAACTGAGAACTTGGGACAACTGTCCGACTCGCGCCTCAAGGCGCGCTATGAGGTTTTCTTCGTCGTCCAGGAATGGCAGCATTGCCGTGGGTGCCTCAGGCTGCGGTCAGAGCGGCCTTGGCCTTTTCGACCAGGCTCGTAAAAGCGGCGGGCTCGTTTGCGGCGAGATCCGCCAGGATCTTCCGGTTCAGTTCGATGCCGGCCTTCTTGAGACCGCCGATGAACCTCGAATAGCTGGTTGCATTGAGGCGGCAGCCGGCGTTGATCCTCACAATGAACAAGCGGCGGAAATCCCGTTTTTTGCGCTTGCGCCCGACATAGCCGTAACGTAGCGCCTTTTCGACGGCCTCCTGCGCGGCGCGGTAGAGTTTGCTCTTGGTGAGGAAGAATCCGCTGGCGAGTTGCAGCGTCTTTTTCCGGGAATCCCGGCGGTTGGTCGATCTTCTAACTCTCGGCACGTTTCGTCTCCTTCATTTCGTTCGATCAGCGGAAGCTCATAGCGAGTTCCGCGATTGGCGGCGGCCCGGGCACGTGCAATGGGCTCCGGCGCGCACACCGTTTCGTTCGCGCTCTAATAGGGGATCATCACCTGCAGCTTGGCCTGATTGGACTTGTCGGCGACGACGCCCTTCTTCAGGTTGCGCTTGGACTTGCGGGTCTTGCAGGTCAGCAGGTGGCGGGCATACGCCTTGTGGCGCATCACTTTACCGGTACCCGTCTTGTGGAACCGCTTCTTGGCCCCCGTATGAGTTTTTAGCTTGGGCATTTTCTGTCCTTGGAAACACCTCGGGCTTGAAGCCCGGGGAAATGGCGATCTTTTTCAGGTTAACACATGGAAACGAAAGACCCGAAACCTGGGCGCAGCTTTCTTCGCCAGGCGTTCGGGGCGGGTGACTGGCAGAGGCGGAGCGTCCCCCCGCCAGCACGATCAACAAGCGCGTTATGCGTTCAGATGCGTGTTGATCCGTGCGATGGCCTCGTCGATCTCCGCCGGACTCTTGAAGCCGATGGTCACCGCGTCCACGGTTCCCAGCTTCATCACGAATTGGATGGAGGCGTCGCGCTTCTCCGGCGTGATGAACTGCCCTTCGCCCATGATCTTCATGCCGATCGTGCCGGTGCCCTGGCCGTGTATGGCCGCAAGATGCGACGTCACTTCAGGCACGTCTCCCATGCCGTCTTCGCCGCCCCGCAGGTTGTCCATCCTCGTACCGTCATTGTTGATGCGGTTGAGGGAGACGTCCAGCCATTTCTGATTCGGGAAAGCGCGCAAAGGCAGCAAGCCATGGCAGGACGCGCCGTGGGCGAGAATGATCTTCTTTTGTTTGGCTTCGTCGAAGGCATCGCGAGCCGGCTTGAACTGTTCCGCCCAGTCGGCCGACCGGACGCAATGCAGCAGCAGAATGTCGAAGTACTCGGTGTTGAGCTGTTTCCGGTAGCTGTCGATGACCACGTCCGGGGCATCGGTTTGCTGCAGACGGTATTTCGTCATCAGACGGTATGTGTCGCGGGGGATGCCCTGCAGCGCGATACTCAGCATCTCGGGCATGCCCCGGTAGTTCTGCGCGGTCTCGAAAAAGCGGATGCCGTGATCGTAGGCATAGCGCACCAGTTTGGTGAATTCCGCCTGGCCGAGATCCCGTTGGACCTTGCCTCCAAACGTGCCGGTGCCGAAGGCCAGCCGCGTGACCTGGACGCCCGATTTGCCCAGCGGAACCCAGTCCGTGGCCGAGCGCCTTGCGGGCTTCGAAGGTGCCCCGAAAACCGTGGGAGAGAGTGTGGAAAGAATCGCTGCGCCGGGAATGAGCGAACCCGCGGCGGCGACGGTGGTTTTTAGAAAACTACGCCGGTCGAATGTGGACATGCAATGCGCCCTCTCTGGAGTGGTGATAGGCAGAACGATAACACAGGTGGCGCCATCCCGTTTCCGCCTTAATCCTGATGCACGGGCGGGCGCGCCCCTGGGAACGCCGATCTCCAGATCGGCTCCATCCGGCTCACACTTCGCCCGGAGGCAACCGCGGGCAGGCTTCCGGGCGCGCCAATGAACATCTGAGTTGCCGCACACGCGGGGGATCGGAGCCGATCTGGAGATCGGCATTTCCGGGCGCCGCGTGGCTCCGTTCCGATGCACTCTGTGTGCTCACGAGCGCACCCGCACCGCTTCGCCTTTCCCCGCCTGGCTCAATGTTATAGAGTGATCTTGATCGGTTATCCCCAAAGGATCATTCGCTCGCGAGGTCAAAAGAACACATATGGGCAAGTTGAAAGCAGCAGTCATCGGCGCCGGCTTCATGGGCCGCACGCACGTGGAGAACATACGCCGCCTGGGGTTCGTGGATGTAGTGGCCGTTGCGGCCATCAGCGACGACGAAGCCAAGCGCTTCGCCGCGAGCACGTACATCGACTGGGCTACTTCCGATGTCGACGCGATTCTCGCAGACAAGTCGATCGACGGGGTTCATATCTGCACGCCGAACGCCCTGCATTATCCCATCGCGATGAAGGCGTTGAAGGCTGGCAAGCACGTATTGAGCGAGAAGCCTCTGGCGCTGTCGGCCGGCGAGGCCAAGAAGATGCTCGACCTGGCCGAGAAGAAGAGTCTCTGCCACGCCGTCAACCACAACTTGCGCTACTACCCGATGACGCAGCAGATCCGCCGCATGATCGAGAACGGTGATCTGGGCGAGATCCTGACCGTCGACGGCCATTACGCGCAGGACTGGCTGCTGTACGACACCGATTTCAACTGGCGCATTCTGCGCAAGGACAACGGCACGCTGCGTGTGGTGGGCGACATCGGCTCGCACTGGATGGACATGATCCAACACCTGACCGGGCTGCCGATCACCTCCCTGTGCGCCGATCTGAGTATCTTCCACAAGACTCGCAAGCAGCCGCAGGTTGCCATTGAGACCTTCGCCGGCAAGACGCTGCGACCCGAGGATTATAAGGAAGTCAAGATCGACACCGAGGATTACGGCGCGCTGCTCATCCATCTCGGCGACCGCGCGCGCGGTGCGTTCATGGTGAGCCAGTTGGCCGCCGGCTGCAAGAATCGCTTCGAGTTCATGATCTGCGGCACCAAGGCCAGTGTGAGCTGGAACCAGGAACAGCCCAACAGCATTTGGGTCGGCTATCGCAACGAACCGAACCGCATCATCCAGAAGGATCCTTCGCTGCTCGATCCGAAGGCGGCTCCCTATTCCAGCTATCCCGGCGGGCACGCCGAGGGTTATCCCGACGCGCACAAGAACCTCTTCAAGGCCTTCTGGTCGCGCGTGGCCGATCCCAGCCTGCCGATCGAGTATCCGACCTTTGCCGACGGTCTGCGCGGCATGCAGTTGCTCGAAAAGGTCATCGAGAGCGACAAGAAGCGCGGCTGGGTGAACACCGGACTTGGCAAGAAGCCTGCCGTCAGGAAGACGGCTGCGAAGAAGTAGCAGGGGGGCGCGTGAGGGCGGTGGAGGTGCACTCTACCGCTTAGGGCGCCACCCCGGTTCATCGGTTGTCAGTCCGGTCCGCTCTCCTGGAGACGCGGATCCGGACTGCCGGCGAAGCTGCAAGAGATGATCGTGGCGGGCGACGCTTATTGCCTGTTCCAGCCCAAGTTGGCGCTCGCCCAACTTGTGAAACAGGCGACTCACGACGCGGATTAGCCTTTTCGCCAAAGCCTTCCCCACCTCAGCCCAACCCGGCTCCTGGGCCGGAGTCTGCCCCGGCCAGTAACGAGAGTGCCGGCGATAACCACGGCAGCCGTTGCGCCCAAGGCAACCACTTTCTGCGCAGCATCCTCTGTCAATGCATACAAGCCGCGGTGAAGACCGGCAATAGCTGGCTTCAGGCCGCACTTCGCCGCTTTAGGCCCCGGCGCGGATATACCAAAGCAATCCAGGCCATCCCTCACCACTTGATGCGGCTGATCTGGGAGATTCTGCTCGCAGGCGATCAGTACCAGGAACGCGGGGTCCAGGCTTTCCCCCAAGCCATCCGACGCCTCCAACGCCTCCGCAAAGAGTGCCTCGCACCGCGCTACGATCTGCAACGCAAAGCTGCCGCCACCGCTTCGGCGTATGTGACTTTCCATCGGTGGCATTGTCGTTCCTGCTGAAGCAGGTGCTTCGTGTGCAGGTATCCAACGCTTCCGGACTGTCGCGGCTGCGTGCGAGAACTAATTCTTCGCCGCTTCCTTTTTGTCCACGTCGATGCCGAGTTCCACGACTGCCTGGCGCGCCTTCTGGGCATCGAACTGGCCCCAGCGCGCGAGTTGCGAGAGCGCGGCACTTGCGATGGATTCCGCGTCCACTTCGAAAAAGCGCCGCAGATACGGCCGGCTGTCGCTGCGTCCGAAGCCGTCGGTTCCAAGCGCGACCAGACGGCCGCTCAGCCACGGCGCCACCTGGTCCGCGAGTACCTTCATATAGTCGCTGGCGGCGATGATCGGGCCTTGCGTGCCCTCCATCACCTGTTGCACATACGGCTTGCGAGCGGGCTCTGCGGGGTGCAGGCGATTCCAACGTTCCAGGCTCAACGCGTCGCGGCGCAGTTGGTTGTAGCTGGTCACGCTCCACACGTCGGCCGGGATCTGGTATTTTTCCCACAACAGCCGCTGCGCGCGCAAAGCCTCGTTCAGCATGGACGCGCTGCCCCAAAGTTGCACGCGCGACAGGCCTTGCTCGCTCTTGCTCACACGATGAATGCCCTTCAGGATGCCCTCGATGGTTCCGGGATCCTCCGGGATCTGCGGCTGAGCGTAATTCTCGTTGCCCAGCGTGAGGTAGTAGAAAACGTCCTCGTTTTCACCGAACATCCGCCGCATGCCGTCGCGGACGATCACGGCAATCTCATATGCGTAGGCCGGATCGTAGGTGATGCAGTTCGGCACCGTCGAGGCCAGCACATGGCTATGGCCGTCTTCGTGCTGCAGCCCCTCGCCGTTCAGCGTCGTGCGGCCCGCCGTCGCTCCCAGCAGGAAGCCGCGCCCGCGCGAGTCGCCCAGTGCCCAGATGGCGTCGCCTACGCGCTGGAAACCGAACATCGAGTAGTAGATGAAGAACGGGATCATCGGCTGATCGTAGTTCGAGTAGGCCGTCGCCGCCGCCGTAAAATCGGCCAGGCCGCCGGCTTCGGTGATGCCTTCTTCCAGGATCTGGCCGTCGATCGCTTCCTTGTAGTACAGGAACTGCTCGCTGTCTACGGGCTTGTAGAGCTGACCCGCGGGCGAGTAGATCGAGATCTGGCGGAATAGCGATTCCATGCCGAACGTGCGCGCCTCGTCGGGGATGATCGGCACTACGCGCTTGCCCAGTTCCTTGTTCTTGAGCAGCGTCTTCAGAATCGCGACGAAGGCCATGGTTGTGGAAACCTGGCGTCCCCCCGAGCCATGCAGCGATTCGGAGAATTCGCTCAATTCCGGGATGGGCAGGTTGACCTTGGTGTGCAGGCGGGCGGGCAGGGAACCGCCGAGCGCTTTACGGCGCTCCTTCAGATACTGAATCTCGGGCGAATCTTCCGGCGGCCGATAGAACGAGACTGTGGCGACCGTGTCTTCGGGAATCGGAATCTGGAAGCGCTCGCGCAGCCGCATCAGTTCCTGCTCGTTCATCTTCTTCTGCTGGTGCGTGGTGTAGCGGCCTTCGCCCGTCTCGCCCATGCCGTAGCCTTTGACGGTTTTGGCGAGGATCACCGTCGGCTGTCCGGTGTGTTGCGTTGCGCGCAGATAAGCGTTGTACACCTTCACCGGGTCGTGGCCGCCGTGTCGCAATCTGAGAAGCTGCTCGTCGGTGTATCCGGAGAGCAATTCGCGAATCTCAGGGTCCTTGCCGGCGAGCATTTCGCGGACATAGGCGCCGCCGCGAACGGTCATGGCGTGGAGCTCGCCATCGACGCATTCTCCCAGGCGCCGGACCAGGGCGCCGCTCACATCCGCTGCGAAAATCGGGTCCCAATCGCTGCCCCACACCGCCTTGATGACGTTCCAGCCGGCGCCGCGAAACTGGCCTTCCAGCTCCCGCATGATATTGCCGTTGCCCCGCACCGGGCCGTCCAGCCGCTGCAGATTGCAGTTGATGACGAAGATCAGGTTGTCGAGCTTTTCGTTCGCCGCGAGTTGCAGGGCGCCGCGCGATTCCGGTTCGTCCATCTCGCCGTCGCCGAGAAACGCCCAAACCTTGCGGTCCGTGGGCGGCATGATCCCGCGGTGCTCCAGATAGCGCATGAAGCGCGACTGATAAATGGCGTTGATCGGGCCCAGCCCCATCGAAACGGTCGGAAACTGCCAGAACTCTGGCATCAGCCACGGGTGCGGGTACGAGCTCAGGCCCGGCGTCTCGCGCAATTCGTGACGGAAATTCTTGAGATGCTGTTCGCTCAGCCGGCCTTCGAGGAACGCCCGCGAGTACATGCCCGGCGAAGCGTGGCCCTGGAAGTAAACGAGATCGCCCGGTTGGTCGTCGATCTTCGCCCGGAAGAAGTGGTTCATGCCGACCTCGACCAGCGTGGCCGAGGAGGCGAACGAGGAAATGTGCCCGCCGATCCCGTCGTCGTACTTGTTGGCGCGGACGACCATCGCCACGGCGTTCCAGCGGACTAGGCTCTTGATGCGCCGCTCCAACTCCCGGTCGCCCGGGTAGGGTAACTGTTCTTCGACGGGGATGGTGTTGACGTAGGGGGTTGTCGTGCCGATGGTTGCTGGCACTCCCTGCTTCGACGCGGAAGCCGCCAGACGCTCGAGGAGGTACCTGGCCCGTTCCGGCCCCCCATCCTCGATGACTTGCTCCAGCGCCTCCAACCACTCCTGAGTCTCGGCGGGGTTCAGGTCCGCGGGCTTATCGATCTTACTTTTCAACATGTGCATCCAGACGGGGCTTTCTCGATCTTATCTATCTATTACTGATGCCCGCAAACCCTCTGAGGTCGCGTACTTCCATTTGCGGTTCGGACGGTTCGCCGTACGGGCATCGCCGGCTCCATCAGCCGAATCACCACTGGCTCAGTCGGGCTCCGGCGCGGGTCTTGAGGACACTTCGCCGAACGGCCGGGGCTCCCGCAGCGCTTTCAGACGGTCGCGAAACTGGGCGGCGGTCTCGAAGTCGAAGTTCTTGGCCGCCTCGCGCATCTTGTGTTCCAGCTCTTCCAGCAGCGAGGCACGCTGCTCCGGCGTGAGTTCGTTCAGGCCGGAGTCGTCACCCAACTCGGGTGTGACGTAGTCGGCCTCGGCGACCCTGATCAGATTCGAATCGATGGCCTTCACGATGGTCTGCGGCGTGATGCCGTTCTCCTCGTTGTAAGCGACTTGCGTGCGCCGCCGCCGGTCTGTTTCGCTGATGGCGCGCCGCATGGAGTCGGTCATCACGTCGGCATACAGAATCGCAATGCCGTTCACGTTGCGCGCCGCGCGGCCGATGGTCTGGATCAGCGAGCCGGTGGAGCGCAGGAAGCCTTCCTTGTCGGCGTCGAGGATCGCGACCAGGGTCACCTCCGGCAGGTCGAGACCTTCCCGCAACAGGTTGACCCCGATCAGCACGTCGATCTCGCCCCGGCGCAGGTCGCGCAGGATCTTGACTCGATCGAGCGTCGAGACCTCGGAGTGCATGTAACTGCACTTCACGCCCAGCTCCGAGTAATATTCCTGCAGGTCTTCGGCCATCCGCTTGGTGAGCGTCGTGATCAGCACGCGCTCGTTGCGTTCGGCGCGCTTGCGGATCTCGCCCAGCAGGTCGTCTACCTGCCCGCGAATCGGCCGGACCTCGACAGGCGGATCGACTAGCCCAGTGGGGCGGATAATCTGCTCCACCACGACGCCGCCGGTCTTAGTCAACTCGAAAGGTCCGGGCGTCGCGGAAACGTATGTTGTCTGGTGTACGCGGTTTTCGAATTCCTCAAACGTCAGCGGGCGGTTGTCCAGCGCCGAGGGCATGCGAAAACCGAAATTCACCAGCGTCTCTTTGCGCGAGCGGTCGCCGTGGTACATGCCGCCGATCTGCGGCACGGTCTGGTGCGACTCGTCGATGAAGAGCAGCGCATCGGCCGGCAGGTAGTCGAGCAGCGTCGGCGGCGGTTCGCCCGGCAGGCGCGAGGTGAAGTGGCGCGAGTAGTTCTCGACGCCGTGGCAATAGCCCACGGTGCGCATCATCTCCAGGTCGAACTGCGTGCGCTGCCAGATGCGCTGCGCCTCGATGTGCTTGCCCTGCGAGCTGAGTTCCTTGTGCCACCACTGAAGCTCGGCTTCGATGGAGTGCATCGCCTGTTCCTTGGTGTCGTTGCTCATCACGTAGTGCGACTTCGGGTAGATCGGCAGGCGCTGGTAGGTCTGGCGCACCTGGCCCGTCAACGGGTCTACCTGCGACAGCGCGTCGATCTCGTCGCCCCACAGTTCGATGCGATAGGCGTTGTCGTCGTAGGTCGGATAGATGTCGATCACGTCGCCGCGCACTCGGAAACTCCCGCGCTGGAAATCGCCGTCGTTGCGGTCGTACAGGATCTCGACCAGCCGCTGCGTGATCTGCTCGCGGGTGATCTTCTGCCCCTTTTCGAGCATCATCAACATGCCGTAATAGGCCTCTGGCGAGCCGAGACCATAGATGCAGGAAACCGACGAAATGATCACGCAGTCGCGCCGCTCAAACAGGCTGCGCGTGGCCGACAGTCGCAGCTTGTCGAGTTCGGCGTTGGTGGTGGCTTCCTTCTCGATGTAGAGATCGGAGGCTGGGACGTAGGCTTCGGGCTGGTAGTAGTCGTAGTAGCTGACGAAGTACTCCACGGCGGCATGCGGGAAGAAGTTCTTGAACTCCTGGTAAAGCTGCGCGGCGAGGATCTTGTTGTGCGCCATGATCAGCGCCGGCCGATCCAGCTCCTCGATGATCTTTGCCATCGTGAAGGTCTTGCCCGAGCCGGTGACGCCCAGCAGGACCTGGTGCTGCTCGCCTTCCTGGATGCCCTGGACAAGTTGGCGGATCGCCTCGCCCTGGTCCCCCCGAGGTTGGTAGTCGATGCCAAGCCGGAAGCTCATGCTTCCAGTCTATCGGCGTCCGGAGCGGTCGAGCGCCGCGTTGAATTCGCAGCCGCCCATGGCCACCAGCGCCAGCAGGTACATCCAGACCATGAAGGCAATTACGGCTCCGATCGAGCCATAGAGCAAGCTGTAGTTGGCCACGTTGCGCACGTACCACGTGAAAGCCTGGGTCAACACCAGCCACAGGAACGTCGCCAGGACGGTGCCGGGCAGGAGCCTGCGCGGCCCTTTGATGTCCGGGCCAAGCCAGTAAAGCATCAACGTGACCAAACCCACGCAGGAGAACGCCACGAAGTAGCGGATCAGCCGGCCGATCACGCGAATGCCCGGCCGCAGGATGTCGTCGGAGCCGACGACGCCGAGCCATTGCATCACGCTGGTTTCGGCGCGGTCGCCCAGGACCAGCAAAACCGTCGCTCCCACGGCGGGCAGCAGCGACATCAGGACCAGTGAGATGGCCACCAGACGCTGGTGGACGATGCCGCGCGTATTCTCCTTCTGATAGGCGCGCTGGAAGGCCTCCATCAGGCTCGCCATTACGCCCGAAGCGGCCCACAGCGACAGGAGCACGGCCGCTACGCGGAGCGAGGCGCGGTGCTTGCTATTCTCAGCCAACCAGGTGCGCAGGAACTGTTCGACCTCGGGTGGAGTGAACTCGAACAGCAGGGTCGCGATACGCCGCGCCACGTTCGCCGCGTCGGCCACCACCAGAGCAGCCGTCGTGAAAGTGAGGACCGGGAAGAAACTGAGCAGGGCGGAGTAAGCCGCGCCCTTCGCCGAACCCAGCGCGCCATGGCTGTATATGCCCACAGGAATGTAGGCGAGGGCGGCCAGATACCGGTTGTGTTTCAAACGATACCCCCGAAGCGGACTTTCGAGCTGACGGGCATGCTTCATGTATTATCCACTGAGTTGCGCGAAGTCTCGGGGAATGCTCCTGGATCGGGTCGAGCGACCAGCATTGCGCCCGGCCGCCCTCCCACACCACCGGACGCGCGGTATTCCGCATCCGGCGGTTGAACTCGGCAGCGCTTGCGTCGCTGCAAGATCCGCTGGCGGATGACACACCTCCCCGGGTTCCGCCGGACCTGCTCGTAGAGCACCCTCCAGCCGCACTTCGGCATGAACACGACGTGCTATTCGCACCCCGATTTCGTGTGGCTTGAGTTCTCATCCTTGCCCAACGCGAAAGCTCTTTTTCGTGCGCTTGGCTGCTCACGTCGTGGAGTTTTCCGATGGACTCTCGCCAAAGTCAAACTTCCGCTGCCACCCCGGCACAGCCGGGGGTTGCTTTCTATTAGGCCCGACTGCTCCCAGCGGCCGTACTTCGGGCGTAGGCTATATAGGTTATGCGAAGCCTTGCTCTTCTCGTTCTCTCCGTTGCTACCGCGTTTGCGGGCAGCAGCCCCTTCGATGGCCGGTGGGACATTACCATCACCGGCGATACGGCCCGCGCCTGGTGGCTGGGCCTGGATGGCGCCGGTACCCCCGCCGCCAAAGGAACCTTCGAGAGCGCCTACAATGGCGATCTGAACAAAATCGACGAAATCACCGTCAATGGCGGCATCCTCACTCTTGGCTTCCGCCACAAGGATGGCGGAAAAGAGATCCACGACGTGTTAACCGCCAGCCTGATAAACGGAAAACTGGTCGGCACGGCGACTCGTGAAGGATCTGCCGAACCGATCAAGCATTGGGTCGGCGTACCTGCTCCGGAAATCAAGGAACAGGATGACGCAAGCTGGAAAGAGTCCAAGCCAATTCCACTCTTCAACGGCAAGGATGCCGCGGGCTGGAAATCGCTGACGCCCAACAAGCCCTTCGGCTGGACGGTCGAGGGCGGCATTCTGAAGAGCACCGGAGGCGCCAGCAACCTGGTCTCGATCCAGAAGTTCTGGAACTTCAAACTGCACGTCGAGTTCCGGCTTGGCAAGAACTCCAACAGCGGACTCGGCCTGCGCGCCCGCTACGAAGTCCAGATCCTGGACGACTACGGCAAACCTGCCAACACCCACGGCAACGGCGCGCTCTATAGCCGCATCCTGCCCAGCGAAAACGCCAGCAAACCGGCGGGCGAGTGGCAGACCTACGAGATCCGCCTGGTGGGACGCCAGGTCACCGTCACGCTCAACGGCAAGACGGTTATCAACAAGGGCGTGATCGAAGGGCTCACGGCCATCGCGGCCGATGCCAACGAGGGCCAGCCTGGGCCGCTCATTCTGCAGGGCGATCACGGTCCGGTGGATTTCCGCTCCATCGTCCTGACGCCCCTGACGAAGTAACCGGCGCGCTCCCTCCGTGTGGGGCGGCGCTCCAGCGCCGGGCGGGCTCTCCAGAGCCCGCCCGCATGCGCTCGCCCCGCGCGGCGTCCGCACCGCCGCTGAACACCCGCCACGCATCTTCATCCTGTTCCATCGCCGTCCGCACTCTGCCGGGCGACCCTTGTTCCATGTAGGATGTGATCAATGTGCAAGTTCGTCTGCAATATCTGCGGCGCGTGGAACTCCAGCAAGACTCCCCAACTCGATCGCGAAGCGGTCTCATGCGTCCAGTGCAAGTCTTCGGTGCGCTACCGGTCCATCGTCCACCTTTTGACGTCGGAGCTGTTCGGCCGGAGCATGACGCTGCTGGAAGTACCCACGATCAAACAGGTCCGGGGATTGGGCCTGACGGATTGGTGGGGCTATGACGGCGTGCTCTCCGACCGGTTCACTTATACGAACACTTTCTACGAGCGTGAACCGCGCATGGACATCATGCATCCCGGCCCGGAGCACACCGGCCAGTACGATTTCATCATTTCCAGCGAAGTGTTCGAGCACGTCCACCCGCCTGTTGAAGAAGCGTTTGCAAACGTCGTCCGTCTTCTGAAACCGAACGGCTTCTTCATCCTGACCGTACCCTATGTGGCCGGCGAGGAAGTCACGGTTGAGCACTATCCCAGCCTGAACGACTACAAGATCGTTGAAATCGAAGGCGAGTTCATTCTCGTGAACCGCACGAAGGACGGCTCGATTGAGACCTTCCGTGACCTCAAGTTCCACGGCGGGCCGGGCAACACCCTCGAATTGCGTCTCTTCGGCGAACGGGATCTCGAGCGGAAACTGCTGACGGCGGGCTTTCGCGAAGTCAGTATTCTGAAAGATAACTGCGCCCAGTTTGGCGTGCAGTGGCATGAGCCGTGGTCGCGCCCGATCATTGCCCGAAGGGAACCATTCTCCTTTCCGGGTTTGCTCGTCTGGGAGCTGGCTCGGCAAGTGGAGAGCCTTCAAAAGACGTACGCGGAACAATTCCAGGACTCCCAGCCACAAAAGATTGAGTCGGGATCGCCATCGCTGGGAACACTGGATTCACTGCGCAAGCATAAGGAACTAGTTCTGCGCTACGACAAACTCGCGGAGGATTTCTCCACTCTGCGAACCCAGGTGTCCATGGCGTCGCATTCGCGCTGGCTCGCGCTAGGCCGGATGCTGGGCATCGGCCCGCGCTTCGACGATCAAGGTTGAACCATCTGAGAGGCTTTGCCAATTTGGATGCGCAGGTATGTGCTCTTGCTCAATCGGTGCCCCGCGGTGTGCGAACACGGGATTGACTGCCGGCCAGACACGGTCAGGGCAGATCTACTTGCGCCTGGTGATCCGCCCGGACGGCAAAGGGCTGCCCGGAGCCAACACCTTCGCGAGGAGTGCTTTTTGCGGGAAGTCCCGCAGGTTGAGCGTTACCAGGAAATCGGCCAGACCATCCTCCGCGCAAGCGCAAAATGGGTCGTCCGCCGGATCCGGAGAGATCTTTCTGGTTGTGTGCGGCGATATCAACTCGGCCTCTTCGCGCAGGAGGTTGATGAGCAACCCGATCGTCTCGCGCCGGACCTTAAGCCGCCGGAGGACGACCTTGTACTCGGCGAGAGTCTCTTCGGAAGCGATCCAGGTGAACGTGCCGTACTCGATCCAATCCCTCAGGAGCCGCGCGCTTGGATTGGCTGCCGAAACAGCTCCCGAGCGGAAGCCGGAGATCCCGGCGACAAGAACAGAGGTGTCGACTACGCCCCTAGGCCGTCTTGAGCGCGCGGTTGGCAACGACCGTTACCTCCGGAAGCGCCTTGCGAACGTGGCGGTGCGCCCTGACCGTATTAAGAATCGTTCCGGTTGAGACGACACCCATCTGTTCGGCTGCATCTTCAAACGCCTGGCTTATCTCAGCCTGCCAACCGGCGCGCCGGCGGCCGCGCGGCAGATCCGGTTGGGCGAGAGCCTGGGGGAGCCGCGCTTCCACCTCGTGTGCCAGGCTACCGATTGGAATTCTTATCTCGATGGGCAGTTCCCCGCCTGCCGGCCGGGAACGCAACGATATGAACTGCCGCGCTCGCGGATTCCTCGCCCTCAAACTCTCGGAGAGTGCCCCAGTGAAGAGCGAAAGAAGTTCGCTCGACGAGCCGAGGGACTCCTTCAAATAGAACGCGACCTTGGCTTCGAGTAGCAGCCCGTAATCGAACCAGTAGAAGTTGTCCCTGCGCGCCGGACGGATGACCTTCAATTGCACCAGGTTTTGCAGCTCTTTGGTGGAGACTCCGAGAACGGCGCTGGCTTGCTTGAGCTTGAATTCGACGATTGGCACGGTGCTCCTCTCTGTCTAAAGTTTAGACGGAATAGCGCGGCGAGGCAATGCCGCCGGACTTTCGACCCACGCGCAAAGTGAGTCGGCAAGCGCAACGCTTGCCCAGTAATGAAGCGCTTCACAGGCTGCTGCGAACCGTCCTCGCCGCGCTCGCCAGTCGCTATGCCCGCGACTCCGCGTTCGCGCGTGCCAACAGCGCTCGCATGTAAGCGAAGCCGAAGGCCGCCTGCGTATAGCCCCCGCCGACCATCGCGGGGCTGTGATCGAGGATCGTGATGCCGTCGAATTTCACGTCGTGCAGAGCCTTCATGATCTTGTACATGTCGTAATAGCCGTTATCCATGAAGGTCTCGACGAAGTGTGGCAGCGGGGCATCGACGTTGCGGAAGTGAATCTTCCAGATCTTCCCCGCCCCGAAGTAACGGATCATCTCCTCCGGGTCCTTGCCCGTCAGCTTGCGCCCGCCCTCGAGCCAGGTGCCACAGCACATGCAGAGCCCGACATTGGGGCTGTTCGCAATCTCCAGCGCCCGTTTGCAGCCTTCGAAGTTCGCGAAGATGCAGCGCGGCACGCCCGCCAGCACGGGCACCGGCGGATCGTCCGGATGAATGCCGATCCTGACCCCCACCTCTTCGGCCACGGGCGCGACCCGCTTGATGAAGTAGGTGAAATTCTCCCAGATTTCGTCCTTCGAAAACTCCCTGCCGTGCGACAGCGGCTCGTGCCACTTCTGGTCGCCCCATTGCCCATACTTATCCGGGCTCGCCATGTCGAACTCGCGCGCGGAGGCCCCGCGCACCATCGCACGCCCGCTCGACCAGATGCCGTTGCCCATGTGGGCATACGTCGTGTAGTGGATGCCGGCCGCGCCCAGATTGCGCAGGTACTGTTTGTACTCCTCAACCTTCGCGTCGCGCCCTGGCAGGTTCAGCGTCACCTCGGGCATGTTGTGGACGCTCATGTTGCCGATGTTGTAGACCGTGATGCCGGCGCCGGCATAGCGCTTCTTGATGCTGAGGAAACCTTCGGCCGTGCGCAGGTCGGGCGTCGAGCCGACGCTCACGTATTCCGCGCCGATCTGCCGCAGGAAAAGCAATTCCTCGTCGGACGGCTTGGCCGAAGCCTGTGCGCAGAGTTTGATGCCGGAATGGGCACTCTCGGACGCGCCTCTCGCGGAAGCGAGCATCGCCGCGCCTCCCATGGCGCCCGCCAGCGCGAGCTTGCCGAACTCCCTGCGGCCGGTGCCGCCATTGCGGTCGATTGGTTCTGATGTTGTGTTGTCCTTCATATGCCCCCCCCCGCGCCGGCGCTTGTTCCTGACCAAACCGCCGTTATCGAGCCTACATCCGGCAAGCCCTGAAAGGAAAGCGCGCCCGAGCGCTCATGAGCCGCGCACGTCTATTCTGGGTGATGAACCGCCATGCGTGGTAAACAGAATTCTCCCCTCATCACGCTGCTGACAGACTTCGGCCTGAAGGACCATTTCGTAGGCGTCATGAAGGGCGTGATCGCCTCCATCGCCCCCGCCGCGCGCGTCATCGACATCACGCACGAGGTGGAGCCCTACGCCATCGCGCAGGCGCGCTTCCTGCTGGCTCAGAGCTGGCCCTATTTTCCGAAGGGGACCATACACGTCGCCGTCGTCGATCCCGGCGTCGGCAGCGCTCGCCGCCCGATTCTCGTGCAGGCTCACGGCCACCTGTTCGTCGGCCCCGATAACGGCCTGTTCGGCGATCTGCTCTTAGCACCCGGTACGAAGGCCCGGCTGATCTCTAACCGCAAGCTCATGCTGCCCACCGCCAGCGCCACTTTTCACGGCCGCGATGTGTTCGCTCCCGTCGCGGCGTACCTGGCGTTGGGCGTGGCCACCTCGCACGCCGGCCCGCTGATTAAGGACGCGGCAGGAACATCCGGCCGGGCGCTGCGACCATCGGCCTACCGTTGGGTTGGGGAGGTCGTCCACGTCGATCGCTTCGGCAACCTGATCACCAACCTGCCCGCGAGTTGCACGGCCGGAAGCGGCCGCTTTGTCTTGAAGATCGCTGCCCACGAGCTGCGCGCCATGGCGCCCAGCTACGCCGCCATGGCTCCGCGCAAGCCCGCGATCGTGGCCGGATCGAGCGGGTTCCTGGAGATCGCGGTCAACCAGGATTCGGCCGCGCGGCTGCTTGGCCTGGGCGTCGGCACGCGCGTCGAGCTGAACCTGGAGTGAATTGTGGGGCGGCTCTCCAGAGCAGGGTAGCTTACTCCGCTCCAGCGTTGAGGCGGCGCCTCGTTCTCGCCGATTCGCGCCGCGATAGACCAGCTACGCTAGAGATATGGTGATTGCCGGCCGCAAGAAGTCGATCGCGTTTTTCATCGCGCTCGGCGCCGGCCTGATCCTAGTCATATTCACGCTGTACATCGGATGGGTGCTGTTCGACTGGCGCAAGGGGATCCTCCTGTTCCTGGGCGTCCTTCTGCTGGCCTTCATCGTCGCCGGCGTGGTTCTGAACACCATTTTTCTGGTGCGGGAAATCCGCAGAAATGCCCAGCACGACGCCTTCATCAACGCCGTCACCCACGAGTTGAAAACACCTGTCGCCTCCATCCGCCTTTACCTCCAGACCTTGCAGACGCACGCCGTGGACGAGGAGAAGCGCAAGGAGTTCTACGCCATCATGCTCCAGGACAGCGACCGCCTGTTGACCACCATCGAACAGGTGCTGCGCACGGGCCGCATGGGACTGTCCGGCGCAAAGCCGAACCGCGTGCGGCTCGACCTGAACGCATTGATCGAAGAGTGTCTGGCGAGTTCCGTAAAACTGCACCGGATTCCACCAGAGTCGCTGCAATTCTCGCCAGGGCCGGCGATCACGGTGTTTGGAGACCGCGAGGAGATCGGGACGGCGCTGTCGAACCTGATCGACAACGCGGTGAAGTACTCGGGCAAGACCCCCAGGATCTCTGTCCATACACAGCGTCTCGACGAGCGCTCTGTTTGCGTGCGCGTACGCGACCAGGGACCAGGCATCGAAAAGACGGAGTTGACCCGCATTTTCGGTCGCTTTTACCGCGTTCCGGGACAACTGGCCTCGCGCGTGAAGGGCACCGGACTCGGACTGTTCATCGTCCGGTCGGTAGCCAAGCGGCATGGCGGTCGCGCCTGGGCGGAAAGCGAGGGACCGGGACGCGGGAGCACGTTCGTACTCCAACTCCCCATAGCGCGATGAGTCATGTGCTGATTGTAGAAGACGAACGCCACCTGGCCGAAGGCCTGAGGTTCAACCTGGAGGCCGAGGGATACAAGGTCCAGATCGCCGAGACCGGCGAGGCTGCCCTGGCCATGTTGTCGGCCGACTCTCCGGGCTTCGACGTCGTTGTTCTCGACGTCATGTTGCCCGGTATCGATGGATTCACGGTGATCGCGGAGATGCGGCAGAGCGGACAGTTCACCCCAACGCTGATGCTCACCGCGCGCAGTCATCCCGACGATGTTTTGCGCGGGTTCGCCGCGGGCGCGGACGACTATCTCACCAAGCCATTCGAGCTGCCGATCCTGATCGCGCGCATCCGGAGCCTGCTGCGCCGTACCGACTGGCTGCGGGCCGCGGCGAAAGAGGCAAAGCCGGAAACCGACGAGCTCGACCGCTACGAATTCGGCGAGAAGTCGGTCGAGTTCGACCTGCTCGAACTCCGCGTGCGGGGCGCGGCGTTCCCACTGACGCTGATGGAGGCAAACCTGCTCCGCTATCTCATTCATCACGAGGGCAAGCCGGTCTCCCGCAAGTCCATGCTCGAAGAGGTGTGGGGCTTGCACGAAGACACGGACACGCGCGCCATCGACAATTTCATCGTGCGTTTGCGGCGCTACATCGAAGACGATCCCACGACGCCGCGCCACCTGCTCACCGTGCGCGGCGTGGGCTACAAGTTCGTGGCCGCACCCAAGTAGGTGTTCCCAACGCCCGTGTATGACGCCATCATTCTCGGAGCCGGAGCCGCCGGACTGTTCTGCGCCGCCATTGCCGGGCAGCGCGGACGGCGCGTGCTCGTGCTGGAACGCTCCGACCAGCCCGGCAAGAAGATCCTGATCTCCGGCGGCGGGCGCTGCAACTTCACCAACCGAATCGTGTCGGCGTCGAACTTCCTTTCCGCCAACCCGCATTTCGCGAAGTCGGCGCTGGCGCGCTTCACGCCGCGCGATTTCGTCGCGCTGGTGGAGAAGCATCGCATCCCGTATCACGAGAAGACGCTCGGCCAGCTCTTCTGCGACCGGCAGGCGCGGGAGATTTTGAGCCTGCTCGAAGAGGAATGCAAGGCAGGCAACGTGGGAATGCAGCTTGGCTGCAACGTCGAAAAAGTGACAAAAAACACCTGTTTTTGCGTCGAAACAGGGCATAAAACGTACGAATCGACGACGTTGGTGGTGGCTACAGGCGGACTTTCCATCCCGAAGATGGGCGCTACCGGCCTCGGTTATCGCATCGCCGGAGAGTTCGGCCTGAAGGTAGAACCGCCCTACCCCGCCCTGGTCCCGCTCACTTTCAACGAGGAAGATCGCCGGCAGTGGTGCGACCTGGCGGGCGTCTCCGCCGAGGTGACCGCGTCGTTTGGGAAACAGGCCTTCCGGGAGAAAGCGCTGGTGACCCATCGGGGCCTCAGCGGCCCAGCGATCCTTCAGCTCTCTTCCTATTGGGCGCGGCCCGGCGCGCGCAAGTCCGAGTCCAAAGCCATCCGGCTCGACCTGCTGCCAGAGCTGAACTTCGCGCAGATCGTGGAGGCACGACGGGCGGCGGGCGATCGCTCGGCGGTGAAGACCCTCCTGGCGGAGAAGGTGATGCGGCGGCTGGCGGAACGCTGGCTGGAAGTGGAAGGCTTCACCCAGCCGATCCCGCCCATGCGGAGACTGGAGGAGCGTCTGCACGCCTGGACCTTGACTCCCTCCGGAACCGAGGGTTTTGAGAAAGCCGAGGTCACTGGCGGCGGGGTCTCGACTGCGGATCTCGATTCGCGCACACTGGAAGCGCGCAACGTACCGGGCCTGTTCTTCGTCGGAGAAGTAGTGGACGTGACCGGACACCTGGGCGGCTACAATTTCCAATGGGCTTGGTCGTCGGCGTACGCGGCTGCGATGGCCTTGTAACGGAGCCGCGACCGTATGGGAGCGGTGGTATCGCAAAGGAGTGCTGGCTATGCCTAAGTGGTTGATACTGTTGGCCGGGTTGCTCGCTCTCGTCCCGCTCGCAAGCGCGGACAAGAAGGACAAGGTCGTGCAGGCCGGGCCTACGCAGAAACTGGTGGCGGACGGCGAAGCCGCGGACGAGAGGATCGGCATTTCGGCCAGAGCCTTTCTCGACCGCGACTCGATGAAACAGGCTGTCGGCGAGTATCCCGGCGAGGGCTACATCGTGGTCGAGGTGACGGTCACGCCCAAGGGTGACGAAAAGCTCGCGCTCGACATCGACGATTTCCTGCTGCGCAGTGACAGGGACGGGCAACATTCCCGCCCCTTGACCCCGTCTCAGGTGGCGGGCAACGCCGTGATGGTCGTGAAGTCGGTCGGCGGCTCGCAGGGGCGTGGCATGGGCCAGGGTCCCGCTGGCTACCCTGGAGGCTATCCCGGTGGCGGTTACCCCGGAGGCGGGTATCCCGGAGGCGGGTACCCAGGGACTGTGCCGGGAATGGGAGGAGTCTCGGGCGGCTCGCCGACTGCGGACACTTCGGACGCAGCGGCGAGCATAGAAGAGAAAAACAAGGGCAAGCCGAATCCGTTACTGGATGCCCTAAGAGCAAGAGTACTGAAAGACGGAGAGATCGACCACGCGGTCACCGGACTGCTGTACTTTCAGATCGACGGCAAGGTGAAGCCCAAACAGCTCGAACTGGTCTACCGCAAGGCGCCGCCGCGCGTCAGCGTCCGGTTCGTCGACCCTAACGCAAAAAAGAAGTGACACACATTAACAGCCTGGAAACGCCAGCTCTCGTTATCGACGTCGATGCGATGGAGCGCAACCTGAACCGCGCTGCCAGTTACGCGCGGCAGCACGGACTGCGGCTGCGGCCGCATACCAAGACGCACAAGATTCCGGCGCTTGGGAGGCGTCAGATTGAGCTGGGCGCCGCAGGTCTCTCGGTGGCGAAAACAACCGAGGGCGAGGTGATGCTTGCTTCCGGAACGCCCGATCTGCTGATTGCCTACCCGGTGCTCGGCGAGGCCAAACTTGCGCGCCTGGTGAAGCTTGCCCGCCAGGCGCAGGTCACCGTCGCGCTCGACGATCCAGGCGTCGCGGAAGCGATCGGCGTGGCCGCCGTGCGAGCTGGCGTCGAGATCGGGATTCTGGTGGAAGCGGACCTCGGTTTGCACCGCATCGGTGTCGTGCCCGGACCGCAGCTCCTCTCAGTGATCCAGGCTATCCGGGCTCTGCCGGGCTTGCGCTGGCGGGGCGTGGCGTTCTACCCGGGCCACATCAAAGACCACGCCGCCGAAAGTCAGCCGGCGCTCGAGCGGCTGCGCACCCAGGTTCCCGAAATGGTCGCCGCCCTCGCTCACTCGGGCGCGGAGCCCGAGATCGTAAGCGGCGGTTCCACCCCCCTGCTCTGGCACTCGCACACGATTCCGGGCGTCAACGAGATCCGCCCGGGGACCTACATCTTCAACGACCGCAACACGCTGCTGAGCGGGGCCTGCACGCGCGCCGACTGCGCGGCCACCATCGTGTGTACCGTGGTCTCGGTGCAAGGCGAGCGCATGATGATCGACGGGGGGTCGAAGACCTTTTCCTCCGACCGTTCGGCCTCAGCGGAAGATCCCCTGTACGGCAAGATTGAGGGCGACGCTGGAGCCCGTTTCCACAAGATGAATGAGGAGCACGGCTACGTGGACCTGTCGCGGGCCGAAAGAGCCTACAGGCCGGGCGATCGCGTCCGGGTGCTGATGAACCACGTCTGCACGGCCATGAACTTGCATGAGCAAGTGTGGGCCGTGCATGGCGAAGAGGTTGTCGATGCCTGGACCGTCGCGGGACGCGGCAAGCTGCAGTAACGGAGCAAGATGAAATCCCCTCTTTTAGAAGAGCCGAAGCGCAAAGGCCGGGCACAGGCCTCCCCGGAAGGATGCCGGACATTGCTCGCGCCGCGGCTCGCGGCCGGACTGCTGGCGCTGACGCTGCTTCCGGTTAGTACTCAAGCGCAGGAGCCGACATTTCGCACCAGCGCGCCCGTGGTGCTGGTGCCAGTGACAGTGACCGACCGTAGGAACCAGTTTGTGGAAGGACTCAAGCCGGAGGATTTCGTTCTGACTTCAGACGGCAAGATCAAGCCGTTCCACATGGACACGGCGGAAAGCGTTTCGGCGCCTCTGGCGATCGTCATCGCCGTCCAGACCAACGACCTTTCGCAGGCCACGAATCTGAAGGTGCGCAAAGTCGGCAGTTTGATCCAGCCTTTGCTGACCGGAGACCGGGGGCGGGCCGCCGTAGTGGGCTACGGCGATACGTCCGTCTTGCTGGCAGATTTCACGCGCGACCCCAATATTCTGGAAGCAGCATTCGAGCAGACCGTGGCTTCGCAGGGCGGCGACACGGCGCGGCAGATCGACGCCGTCGCGTATGCCGCTCAACTGCTCGCAGCCCGGCCGCGGGGGGAACGCAAAATCCTGATCGTGCTTGGAGAAAGCAAGGACCGTGGCAGCGCCACGAGGCTCGGAGACGCGCTGAAGATCATCCAGCAGGATGCGGTGACTGTCTTTGCGGCCACATGGTCCCCCTACCGGACCGCGTTCACCACTAAGGGGAACGACGCGCCGAATGCCTCTAATCCCTCCCAGCCCCCGCCACTACCAAGTCCCCCCAATCCGTACAATCCCCCCGGCATTTCCAACACCTCCGGCAACGTCAATGTCCTGGGCGGCGTCGGCGAGGTGGCTCGGATCCTCGAAACCGATTCGGTAAAGGAGCTGGTCCGGGCTACCGGCGGAGAGAAACTCGGCTTCGCCACGCTCAAGGGGCTGGAAAGCGACCTCACGCGGGTCGGCGAGGAACTCCATGGCCAATACTTGTTGAGCTTCCCCGCTCAGGATGCCGCGCCCGGCTACCATGAACTGGCGGTGCAAGTGAAGAACCGGAGCGGCTTGAAAGTCCGCGCGCGCCTTGGGTTCTGGGTCAGCGAAAAGCCGGATTCCCGTCCGTGAGCGGCCGGTGCGAGACCTGAATTCCCCGCGGCAGGCTGCTGAAAAAAGCCATCGCTTTCTTCCACTCCATCTATCTGACAATGCTGGAAAAGCGCCGCGAGGCGCGCCGTAAGACGCCGTCGAAAATCGGTTCAAGACCAGAAATCGTCTATAGCCACCCCGCAACTCCTCCAGCAGTCCGGCTTTGGGACCAATTTCCTATTGCCAAATTCAGTACCAAATGGCACACTTTCACGGTAGCGTTCCATATGACGCTTTCCGTACTCCTGTTTCTGGATTCAACTGGGCGTCGATTCAGGGCGAAAGTGGAGTGCGAGTAGAGGAGGGGCGATCCTTGAAGAACATCAATTTCGTACGATTTAGGGCGCTTGCCATCGCGGCAGTGTTAGCGCTGACCGCGCTGTCCATGACGAAAGCGGCGCCTGTGACGTGGCTAGTCAGCGGCTTCACCTTCAACGACGGCAGCACGATAGCTGGCGGGGTCACCTACGATGCCGCTACGAACACCTACAGCAATGACCTGGTTCTCGCGACGGGCGGATCGGGGTACAACAATATCTTTTTCCAGTATTGGAACCCCAGCCTGCCGGTCTCGCCGAGCTATGTCACGCTGGTGGAAAGTCTACCCACAAACGACCTGACGGATGTTCCATCGTTATGGATCGTTCCGGAATCGCCCATCACGGGGCCACCCGGAACCATCGTCACATCACTCCTGGCAATAGAAGCACTCTGCGCTGACGCGAGCTGTTCCACGTATCAAGACCCCACGGTTGCGTACGCGACCAACGGCGAACTCGTCGCGTTCGCTGCCACCGGGATTCCCGAGCCGCCCTCAGCCGCGCTGTTGCTGCCCGCGGCGTTGCTGATCTTCATAGGCTGGAAGAAGGTCCAGCCGGGGCGAGGCGGGACCCGCGGCTAGGAGAACAGTTTCACATCTGTTGTGACCGGCGGTTTTTCGACCGCCGGCATGAATCGGGTGTGAGTAGTAGCTGCGGTCGCAAGCTCATCTGCTGACGGCTCGGAGCCGCGACGCCGCTCGCTTACACTACGCTAAGCTCAGGCGCTCGCGCCCGGCGGCCCGTCCAACCAGGCGTACTCCCAGGCCGCATCGTACATGGCCGCGATGTTCTCGGCCGGGATGTCCGTCATCAGGTGTTGCGATGGGCCAATGGTGAAGCCGCCATAGGGGCGGAACGTCTCCACACGTTCGCGGACTTCCTTGCGCACGTCTTCGGGTGTGCCGAATGGCAGCGTTCCCTGCGTGTCGATCGAGCCGTGGAAGCAGAGCTTGCCTCCGTAGAGCGCCGCCAGATCCTTGGGATTCATGCCCGCGGCGCGCACCTGAATCGGCTCGAGAATGTTGAGCCCCATCTCGATGAACTGCGGAATAAAGCGCGCCACGCTGCCGCAGGAGTGGTGCATCACCAGCTTGTTGTTCCTGCGGCCAACGTCGTAGATCCTCTGCAAATACGGCCGCGCAAAATTGCGGAACATCGGCATGCTCATCATCGGCCCGGACTGGAAGCCGTAGTCGTCCCCGGTGAAACAGATGTCGATGTACTTGCCGGCTTTCTCGAACATGATCTCCGACGTACGTTCCATGAAGCCGGCGATGCGGCTCAGAATCGCGTGCGCCACCTCCGGCTTGTCATGGATGAGCAGGAAAAACTTGTCCATGCCAACCAGCTCGCAAGCCGCCTCGAAGAACCAGGCCCAAGCGCCCCCATAAACGGCGTACTCTTCAAAGCTCTCGCAGTCCTTCGCGTATTGGTCATAGTCCCACATGTCCGCGCTCGGCCACTTGGGGTACGCCTCAACCTCGGCGATGCTCTGGACCTCGGCGAGCGGATGCTCAATCGCGTAGCCGAAGTCCCCCGCGCCGGAACGCGGGATCCCGAAGTAGTCCGTGGTTCGCCCCTGCTCGTCGATCATCGGAAAGCCGATCCAATTGGGCTTCGGGTAGCGGAAGTCCACATGCAGCCGTTCCATCAGCGCCAGATCGTCGGCGACGCCATAATACTCACGCATCATCGCGTAGACCTTCGATTCCGCGCAGAAATCAATGGTGAAGCGATCCACCTTCTGGAAGGTGTAGTTGCGCAGTACGCGTTGCTTGGAAGTCATGTCTGTTCCTAACGCGTAGTGATGGCCAGCACGGTGGCGTGCGGATTGGCCTTAATGCCGTTTACGGCAATCTGAAGCTTCTCTCCGGACTGCGTGAACTTCACGGCCGCGCCGCCGTCAAGCGCTTTGACGGAAGCGACCTTCGACTTCAAGCCCGTGAGTTCCAGAGAATCCTTGGGCATATCGAAAACGTGCAGGTAGAGCGTCTTGCCCTTGGCCGTCATGCGTCCAAATGGGATCGACTGCAGCGGGCCGTACGTGGTGCCGTAAATCGAGTCGCCGTTCACCTTGAGCCACTCGCCGATCGCCGTCAGCCGTTCGACAAACTCGGGCTGAATCGTGCCCTCGGGCGACGGGCCCACGTTCAGCAGGAAATTGCCGCCCTTGCTCGCCGCATCGATCAACGCGCGCACCAATACCGTCGAGGACTTGAACTTCCTGTCGTTCTTGTTATACGCCCAGGTGTCGTTGATGGTCATGCACGTTTCCCAGGGCTGGAAGTCCTCGGGCTTGGGCGCCTCCGCCAACACGCCTTTGTCGTTCGGGTCGACGGTGTCCACGACCGCGCCCTTGCGCGGGATCCCATTGGGGAGCCGCTGTTCCGGTGTCACGAAGTCGCCCGTCAGTCCGATGCGGTCGTTAATCAGCGTCATCGGCCGCAGTGTGTGGATCAACTCGTGGAATCGGGCGCCCGCGTACTTCTGTTGCACGCCGAGTCCGTCGAACCAGATGACAAACGGATCGCCATAGCGGGTCAGCAATTCGCGAAGCTGAAGCTCCATGTAGTCGAGATACAGCGGCCATTCGGGCCTCGCCGGCTCACCATTCCAGTTCTTGGCCGCAAGCTTCGATGTGTCGCGGTATGCGGGGTGGTTCATATCCGGCGGCGAGTAGTAGAAGCCAAGTGGCATGTTTTCCGCCTTGGCGGCTTCGACAAGTTGGGCGACAACGTCCTTGCCGTACGGCGATTTGGTGATCTTGTAGTCGGTGTACTGCGTGTCGAACATGCAGAAGCCGTCGTGGTGCTTGGTCGTGAAGACCATGTACTTCTGACCCGCCGCTTTGGCGAGGCGGACAAAGGCCTTGGCATCGAATTGGACCGGATTGAAGGTCTTGGACAGAGCGCGATAGTCGGCCTCCGAGATCCCCCAGGTACCCGGCACCATGATCGGCCATGACGCCTCCACGCTGGCCTGGGAATACGGCCCCCAGTGGATGAACATGCCAAACTTGGCGTCGTTGAACTTTTTTAAGCGCTCGGATTGGTGAGTGTCGGCCGCCGCCAGCAGAGTGGAGACAGCTAAGAGTGTGGCAGGGACAAGAGCGATTGACGATTTCATCGTGTTCCTCGTCCAAGCGCGCGGGCGCTCAAACTCTGGCAATCCTATCATCGAGCGTAGCGGCATGGGCGCGATTTATCGGAATCCCGTGCTCGTCAACCATATCGCCCCCAGCCGTGACAGACTATTGCTGGATCATATGCCTCAATTGCGCGAAGATCTCGGGGATCCTTCAGAGGTGGAGGGCGGAGTCCACCTGACGCCACGGGAACAGGGGCTCTCGCGTCACCTGCAGCCCACAAAGTAGGAGCGTTTCTTCATGACAATGACGGTCTGGCTGGGCCTCGGCATGACACTGGTGGCCGGCCTCCTGGCGGGCAACAGTATGCTGCCCATGAAATTCGTCAAGCGCTGGCAGTGGGAAAACACCTGGCTGGTTTTCAGTCTCGTGTCGCTGGTGCTGATTCCGTGGGCGCTCGCGTTTGCATTGGTGGATAAGCTTGGTCCGCTGTACGCCTCATTGCCGGCCGCGGCTTACGCCGCACCGTTGTTGTTCGGAGCCGGATGGGGGATCGCGCAAGTCTTGTTCGGTCTTTCCGTTGCCAGACTAGGCCTGGCGCTGGGGTATGCAATTATCGTCGCTTTAGGGGCAGTTTTGGGCACTTTAGTGCCACTTTTTGTGCAAAATCGGGCCGTTTTCGGCACGTCGCGCGGAGCGCTGATTTTGTCCGGCGTGCTCGTCATGGTGGTCGGAATTGCCTCGTCATCGTGGGCCGGGAGGCTGCGCGAGGGGAACGTGAAAGTTTCGAACACCTACAGCCGGGATGTCGCCATCGCCATACTCTGCGGTGTGATGGCGCCCATGTTGAACTATGCGTTTGCGTTCGGACAGCCGATCGCCGAAGCCGCTGTCCGCATGGGCACCAGCAAAGCGTCCGCGGGGTATGCCGTCTGGCCCATCGCGTTGCTCGGCGGGCTGGGTCCGAATGTCGCTTACAGCCTCTATCTGCTGAAGCGCAATCGCACTTGGGGCTTGTTTCGCGGGGGCTGGGTGCGCGATGGCTCGATGGGTTTGGGCATGGGCATTTTCTGGATGGGCGCCATGTCGCTGTATGGTGTGAGTTCCGTATTCCTGGGTACACTCGGGACTTCGGTGGGGTGGGGGCTGTTCCAGATCTTCATGATCATGACGGCCAATCTCTCCGGGGTATTGACTGGCGAATGGAATGGCGCGCCGCGAACGGCGATACTCAGGCTGCTAGCCGGGCTCGCACTGCTCGCCGTGGCTACTGTGCTGATGGCGGCGGGCAACGCGTAATACCAACCGCGAAGTCCTGCCCCATGGACTGGCCAGGATCTCCCGCGGGTTCGGGATGCGGCACAGGATCCGCGAGTTGACCGGGACGGTTTGGAGCCCAATCCTCGCGCGTGGCGGAGACTGATTCTCAGGCCTGACGGACCATGCCCGGCGTGCGGGCGCGAATTGCGGCCGCGCGGTCGAAGATCTCAGCCCTGCAGATTCCGGCCGCCTCGTACATGGCGAAGATGTTCTCGATGGGCGTCTCCGGCGATATGGTGTGCGAGGCGGCAAGAATGTACCCGCCTCCATCCGCCGTCATGCCGCCGATCAAGTCCTCCGTGGCTCGCTGAACCTCGGCCGCCGAGGCATTGGGAAGCAAGTGCTGTGTATCCACTCCGCCCATGAATGCCAGGTCCCGTCCGTATTCACGTTTCAGTTCCAGGGCGTCCATTCCCGGACAGTTGCTCTGGATAGGGTTCAGAATGTCCACTCCGATTTCGACGAGGTCGGGAAGGATTGGACGAAGCGCTCCGCAGCAATGATATGCGACTGGCAGCCCGCGCGACTTTCCTACCGCGATGACGCGCTGGAGGTGCGGCTTGATCAAGGCGCGCCAGGTCTTAGGGCTCAACATCAGGCAGCGTTGCCCGGCGACATCGTCCCCGGTCCAATACCAGTCCAGCGGAAACCGGTCGCAGGCCGCTGTGCCAAGTTCAATGGCGAAGTCCGCGCAGCGGCGAAACATCTCGTCCGCAAGCTCCGGGTCAGCTCCGATGTCCGTCATTGCGTCTTCCATTCCACGAAGCCGCCAGTACATCTCGAACACACAGGGAGAGACGTCGCAACCAATGAAGAAGTCCCGGCTGTCACGCACTACTGGAGCCATCAGCGCCAGGAGGTCTTCGCGCCGTTGTTTGGGGAACTGGTACGCCAGCACTTCTTCGCGAGGGGCTCCGGCCAGAGGGAAACCCGAGATCTGGTTGAAGCCATGTTGCTTCTCCCATGTGATGCCCCACCAATCGAGGTGCGATTCGCCGTCACGCTCGTGAACGACCCCCTCCATGGCGTAGTTGTTGTTCACCCACGTCTGACGGACATCGTTTCCCATCGCCTCCGCAACCGCGAGAAGCGGAATCTCCAACAGGCCGCTCAGCGTGAGGGCAGTATCGGGATGGAACCACATGAAGATCGGGACGCGATCCACCGGCTGCTTGTGAAGTGCGGCGCCGACACGTTGTTTCGAAGTCACTGCTCTAATTCTTCAGACCGATGGCCGCCGGCTGACGCTGCCGAAGTTCAAGGTGAAACGGAACTGCACGTCGTCCTGAAAGCACACGGTGAAGTTCTCTCCAATTAAGATTGTCGCAAAGCAGGCGATGCGGTCTTCGGGCCATGTCCGGCTGGCGGCCGTCGAAGCCGCAGGCGCAGGAACCACCGGTCACAGGAATTCTGAAACCGCGTCAGGGAGCGGGAGAGCAGAGCAGCCATCCCCTGAGGCCCAGACTCACGAGAGGCGTATAAGAAATGGGACCACAATACTCTTGGAGGTGATCCGATGAAGCGCAGCGAGTTTATTGCGCGAGTGGCGGGCGGCGCGTTCGCCGCTTCCACCGCGGGCGCGACGACCGACGAAGGGCCCTTTGCCGCCACGGAGGTTCAGATTGAGCACGCTCAGCCGGGGAAGCCCGGTGCGGGGAGGGTGGTCGCCGCCATTCAACCGCATGCCGACGATATCCCGATCTTCGCGGGCGGGTTGTTACTGAAACTGATTCAGGAAGGCTACACGGGGTATCTGATCCGCACCACGAACGATGACCATACCGGCCCGGGAACTGTTGGCGAGGGCATGCTGGCCAACGAGCGTGACAATCTCGCGGTAGCCAGGGCGTTCGGGATGAAGAAGGCATACGACCTGTACTACCGCAATCACATGCTGGACGGAGTGTCCCCCCTCGAACTGCGGCTGCGGCTCATCTTTCTATTCCGCCTGCTGAAAGTGGACACGGTCATCTGCTACGATCCGTGGGCGCCCTATGAGGAGAACCCGGACCACTATGTAACCGCGCGCGCGGTTGAAGCGGCCTGCTGGATGTCCGGCATGGGCAAGGACTATCCGGAACACCTTGACGCTGGCCTGTCGCCGCACTCGGTGACGGAGAAGTATTACTTTGCGCGCGGCCCGCAGCACGTCAACCGCGTAGTGGATATCGGCAACTTCATGGACCGGAAAATCGCCGTCAATCTCCTCAATACGGCTCAAGGACCAGCCGGTCAGCAGGGGGCGCAACTGCGGAGCCGCCTGACGGCACAGGGCTTGCGGCTGCCCATGCTCGGCAACGATGACGAGACGGCGAACCGCGAATACACGCGCCAGTTCGTGCTGGACCGGGACGCTGAGACCGGCAAGCGGTTCGGCCTGACCTATGGAGAGGCGTATCACTACATTGGGCCCACGCCGGCCAAAGTCGAAGACTACGTCCGGAAGAACGCTGTGAGGCTCTGAGCGAAACCGATTGGGCCGGGCTGCGATTCGGACATCGAGCAACGGGCGGCGCCCGCCAGAGCCTGCATCGCCGGAGTAGAATTGTCTCTTCTCTTAAGGTCTCTCCATGAGCAAAACAATCGCTTCTCTTCTGCGACTGGCGTGCCTGGCTGCCGCCATCCCTGCGTTGATGCATGCGCAGACAACCGTTTGGCAGATCGGTATTTTCGATCACTCCGCGCACGAGTTTCAGGGGCGCGAAGGGAACGATCCGCCGGTGGTCGATGCCAACGCCGCTGACGCCGCGGCGCACTGGCCCGCATCGCAAGCCGGTTCGCTGAACGCCAACGCCGGCGCAAAGGCCCACCCGCGAATTATCCAGTTCAGGCTCGCCGCCGCGCCTCGCGGAGTCTACACCCTCGACCTGTCTGTGATGCTCGGTAACCCGCGCGTGCCGTATCTGTTGGTCGAACTGAACGGCACGCCAGCCAGCGTGTTCCTCCATCGCCAGTTGAGCTATCGCGCCGAAGGGCGCATCGATTCGCCCATCAACGGCGAGGCGCGCGAGCAGATTCCGGTCCCGGCGGCGATCCTCCGTCAAGGCGAGAACACGCTGCGCATCACGGCGGTCGACGACGCGCCCGACGAGAACGGCGATTCCGAAATCACGTGGGACGCGTTACAACTGCTCAACGCCGATGCGCCGCGTGAGAAGCCGAGTCCGGAATTGCGCGTCGATCCGACGTACTTCTACACCGGTGCGAGTGGGAGCTTGCGGGAGATCGTGCAAGTCCTGGTAAGGACAGCCGGCCCGGTGCGCGAAGGCAAGCTGGTGTTACACGCCAATGGAGAGGACTTCCCAGCTTCGCTGGTTGCTGGCCGCTTCGGCGACCAGCGCTTCGAGTTCGCAGTACCCGAGTTCGGCCCCGACACGCAGGCGCGCATGAGCGTGACGCTGGACGGCCGGACGACGCAAGCGCCCTTCGTGCTCGCGCCGAAGCGCAAGTTCACGGTCTACGCGGTGCCGCACAACCATCTCGACATCGGCTTCACCGACTTTCAACCCAAGATCGAAGAGCTGCAAAACCGCAATTTCGACCGGCTGCTGGCCGAGATGCGCGGCGACCCTGACATGCGCTTCTCGCCCGATGGCGTATGGCTGGTCGAACAGTTCCTGCGCACGCGCACGCCAGAGGCGCGGAAGGAATTCCTGGGTCATGTCTCGGACGGCCGCATTTCGATTCCCGCGCAATACGCCAACCTGATGGCCGGCGGCGCGGGGCTCGAAACGCTGATCCGCTCGACCTACGCGGGCCACGCGCTGAATCGAGCGAACGGGCGGAACGCCGACTACGCCAACATCACCGACGTGCCGGCCTATCCCTGGGCCTACGCGTCGGTGCTGCACGCCGCGGGAGTGAAGTACTTCGCCGCGGGCGCCAACGATGACCGCGGGCCGCAGCCGCTCTACGGCCGGTGGCAGACTCACTCGCCCTTCTGGTGGGAAGGGCCCGACGGCGGCAAAGTGTTGATGGCCTATACGCGCCAGTATTCGCAACTGTGGTTCGTGTGCGGCCTGCCGGCGCGCGAGGCGGGTTGCCGGGAGAGTCTGCCGACTTTGTTCCAGACCTACGAGGCGTCGCTGCCCGATACGATTCTGATGTTCGGCAGCCAGCTCGAGAACACCGACCTGATTCCCGGCGAGGGCGAATTCGTGCGCAACTGGAACGCGAAATACGCCTGGCCGCATCTTCAGCTCGCCACGTTCCGTGACTACTTCGAGCGCATCGATCAGCAGTACGGAGCCAAGCTCGCGACGGTGCGCGGCGACTTCGGCCCGTATTGGGAGGACGGCATCGGCACCGACTCTCAATACGCCGCGCTCTATCGCCAGACCGAGAGCCGCGCGGCCGCGGTCGAGACGCTGGCGTCCTTCGCCGCTCTGCAAAACCCCACATGGGCGCCTCCGCAAGACAGGCTCCGGCGTCTGTGGCAGGATCTGATCCTGTATGCGGAACACACCTACACGTCGTGGGGCGGCTACTCGCGTCCCGAGAGCGAGGAGAGCACGCGCCAGTTTGAGACCAAGGATTTCGATGTCGTCGATGCCCGCGAGACTGCGCATTGGATCGCTCAGGAGTCGATGAGCCGGCTGCTCGATCGCATTCAGATCGGCGCCTCGGCGATTGTGGTGTTCAACTCGTTGGCGCATGAGCGGGATGGCCTCGTCGAGATTGATCTCACCAACGGAATGGAGTTGGTGGACGCAGTATCCAAACAGCCCGTGACGATCGAGGTTCTCCGCTCCGGCTCCGATTACCGGCGTGTGCGTTTTCTCGCCGGGCATGTTCCCGCGCTCGGCTATCGCGTCTATTCAATGAACGCCGTGAAAGAGGGGACGGGCCAGGCGGGCAGCCAGCCGGGAGCAGGCAACGTTCTGGAGAACAAGTTCTATCGTGTGACCGTCGATCCGCATCGCGGCGCGGTGACGAGCATCTTCGACAAACAGCTCGGCCGAGAGCTCGTGGATGCGAAGAGTCCGTATCTGCTCAACCAATATGTCTATGTTTCCGGCGGCGAAAACACGCGCATCGTCTATATGCGCGACAGCTTGCCGAACGCGACGCTGGCCATCACGCCTGCTGTTTGCGATGTCGCGCCGAGCGTTCGCACCGAGCCCTGGGGCCAGCAGATGACCTACACCGCCCAGGGCCTGCACGCACCGCGCATATCGGTTGAGATCCGCCTCTTCAACGCCGAAAAGCGGATCGAGTTCGTCAACCGCGTGAGCAAGGATCCGGTGGAAGCCAAGGAAGCGATCTACTTCGCCTTTCCCTTCGCCGCGGAGGATCCGCGATTTGAATACGAAGGCCAGGCCGGCACGGTGCAGCCCGCGCGCGACGAACTGCAGGGAGGCAATCGCGAGTGGTACACCGTAGGCCACTGGGCGAGTGTCAGCGGCAATGGCGCGAGCGCGGCCGTGATCCCGCTCGACGGTCCGCTGATGACCTTCGGCGACATCAATCGCGGTCTCTGGCCGGAGAAGTTCGAGCCTCGCTCGGCCACGCTGTTCGGCTACGCGCTGAACAATTACTGGCACACCAATTTCCGTAAGGTGCAGAGCGGCGAGTTCACATTCCGCTATGTCGTCACCAGCGGAGCCGAGCTGAGCGGCGCGGCGTTAAGCCGCATGGGCCGCGAGGCGTCTACACCGCTCGAAGTCGGCGAGTTGACGCACAACGACAAGGTCGACGCGACGCGCGGCTCGCTGCCCGCGGCGCCGTCTGGCTTCCTGGATGTCGCCGGGGACGGATTCGAGATGGAGACGCTGAAGCCCGCCGAGGATGGCAACGGCAATGTCATCCGCCTGCTTGAGACCGCGGGCCGCGGCGGCAGCGTGCGGATCTCTTCAAAACTGCTGCGAATCGAGCGCGCCTGGCTGTGCAACGCGGCGGAAGACAATGAGCGCGAGATTCCCTTGACTGGGAATGCGATCGAGGTCGCGTTGAAGCCCTATTCCATCGTGACCGTGCGAGCGGTGATGCGCCCGGCCCAGTGACGGCGCGGTCTGGAGTGTTCAATTCGCGGCTGGCGTTGCTGCACCCGGCTCTGCCGGGCTGTCGAATACCTGCGCTCTGAAAATCGACAGCCGCGCCTTAACCTCGCGATACGCGGCGCGCGGAAGACCGCTCTTGTGGCACAGAGCTTCCAGGAATCCAGTCGCGGTAAAAGCGCCATGGCTTGCGACCTGCGGCAGCAGAAGTTGCGTGAGCCCGCCGTACTCCATGCACGCGCCGTCCCGTCCGACCTGGAACGATTTCCAGTCCCGGATTCTCTTCATGGGTGTGAGCACCGAAATTTCGATATCGATTCCGCTGGGTACTCTGGCGCGCTGCTCGAAGCGCGGGTCGTCGAGCGCCGCGGAAAGCGTCAGATCGGAAACACTCTCCGCCAGCGGCCGGTCCGTGGACCGCATGCCGATGCATCCGAACAACTCTCCTTTTTCATGCAGGCTGACGAAGACCGGCGCGCGCCGGAGCAATGCCGGGCAGGCGGCATCCGGCAGGATCAGCTTCCGCTCGCCCGTGGCGCTCAAGTGAGTCAGCGTCGCCCGCGCGCTGGCCAGCAGCGCCACCTGCGTCTCCGCATCCACAAAGAACGAATCCGCGCGGAAGTAACCCAGCGCTCCGTAGCTGACGCTCTGATGGAAGTCGCCAGTCAATTCGCCCGAAGTCTGATAGTCGAGCGTCTGTTGGAACAGATCGGCGTCCCCCAGGATGCCGAGGGTCTCCAACAGCAGGGCGACGGGCGCGTATCCGCACACCGTCGAGTCGAGTTCGTGCAGCGTGTCCAGAAACAGCGCCGGGGCCAGGCTGCCTGCCGCTTCGATTGCCAGGGCGTCGAGCTTGGACAGCCGCCGTTCCACATCCGAGTCGGCGGGAAACGGCTCGTAGCCAAAGGCCCGGCCATAGTGCGTCAGGTCGGAGCTGGCCAACAGGACGTCGCCCGGTCTGATCTGCTGCGCCAGCTCCCGCGCCACGGCGGATCGCTGCGCTGTGTCGAGCGTGCCCACGTACAGCGGAATCACCAGAGCACGGGGAACGGCTCGCTGCAGCAACGGAAGCTGGATTTCGACCGAGTGGTCGCACACACGTCCCTCAGGGGTCAGAACGCATTGACCACTTGACGCCAGTTGCCTCGCCGCCGCCTGATCGATTTTGACTTCGCCGAGCGGAGTCTGAAAGGCCCCGATGTCGGGAATCGCCGCTCCAGGCGTGCCCCCGCGATGGGAGAATCCGAGGAGGAACACCCGCTCGGGCTGCGCCGCCTGCAAGTGGCGGTACGCCGCAGCCGCTACCGTGCCCGAATAGACCGGCCCCGCATGAGGGACGACAAACGCCAGCGGGCGCGGCAGCAGGCAGGGGCCGGTCCGCTTTAACGAAGCGGCAAAGAGTTCGTCCAGCAGCGTTTCCAATTCCGGGCGGCGCGCCGGATACCACGAGCCTGCGAACGGAGTTGTATGCGAGGCAGTCATTTCATCCACCACGGTTTTCCATCGTCATCCTGCTTTGGCGGACCTGCTGCGCGCGGGTTGCCAGAAGCCCGGAATTGCGAGTTGGCAGTGCGGGCAAGTCCCGTTTGCCGTGATCCTGTTTTGAATGACCTCGAAGCCGTATCGTTGCACCAGTACCGCCCCGCAACCCGGGCACCTGGTGTCTTCGAGGCCGCCCACGCGCCCCGGCAGGTTCCCCGCATAGACGTAGCGCAGTCCGGCCGCTCGCCCGATCGATACGGCATGCTCCAGCATTTCCGCGGTGGTGGCGCGCGGACCGGTCATCTTGTAGTCCGGATGGAACGCCGAAACGTGCCACGGAATGTCGGCGGAGATGCCGGCCAGGAAGCCTGTCAACGCCTCCAGTTCCGCCCGCGAGTCATTGAATCCGGGCACGATGAGCGTGACAACTTCCAGCCAGAATCCCATCTCGTGGATTTGCAGGATCGAGTCAAGGATCGGCTGCAGCCGCCCGCCCAACTCGCGGTAGTTGCGGTCGTCGAAGCTCTTGAGATCCACCTTGAACAGGTCCACCCACGGGCGCAGGTACGCGAGCACCTGGGGCGTAGCGTTCCCGTTTGACACGAATCCGGTAACCAGGCCGGCGGCGCGGGCTTCGCGGAACACGGCCACCGCCCACTCGCTGGTGATCAGCGGCTCATTGTACGTGCTGACGATCGACGATGCCTTGTGCTGCAGAGCAAGCCTGACGATCCCGGCTGGGCCGATCTCGTGGAATTCCAGTGCCGAGCCGAAGTAGCGCAGCGCCTGCGAGGAAAGCCAGTTCTGGCAGTAGCCGCAATGCAGGTCGCAGCCGAGCATGCCGAAACTGAGCGCGCGCGTCCCTGGCAGCGCGTGAAAGAAGGGCTTTTTCTCGATCGGGTCGCAATTCAGGCCATTGACGTACCCAAAGGGAACCATCAGTTTGCCGTCGCGATTGAACCTGACTTTGCACACGCCGGGAAATCCGGCCGGGATCGGGCAGCAGTGTCCGCAGGCGTGGCACCGGATGCGGTTGCCCTCCAGCGACTCGTAAAGATCGCCTTCGCGGGTGTGGAGAGCGAGTTGTTCGGCCAGCGTCATGGTCGCCGCCTGGCTCTATTCTAGATCCCGGCGTCGATTTTCGAACCCTTATTATGTGAGGCAAATTGCGCGGTCCGGCATCGGCGCCTGACGTGAATCACTATGGCTGGAAGCCGAGATCTTCCCCCTCGTGGACGGCGAGCGCAATCTGTTCCAGGCTCCCGTGCCGGCCGTTGTACCACAGCAGCCAGCGTTTCCCATCGAAGATGGCGAAAGGTTTGTAGCAGGCGTCCTGGTCGAACTCGTCCTGGCCCGGACGAATGATGGGGTTCAGACGGTGGCGTTCCCAGCCCGTCAGCCCGTCTTTCGAGCGAGCCAAACCGATCTGAGCGTGGTTCATGTCGCGGTAACCGATGTAGAGCATGTAGTACCAGCCGGCGTGTTCGAATACCTGCGCCCCGGCCACCTTGTAACGCTCCCAGACGTTGGCCTCCAGCGCTGTGAATATTGGATTCGAGGCATGCTTCGTCCAATGCAAACCGTCGAGACTGGTCGCATATCCAATCGCATCCGGCTCGTAATTGTCGCCGCCCGAATACCACATTTTGAAGAGCCGCAGCCGCTCGTCCCAGATCACGTTGGGATTCATCACGGCGCCCTTTTCCCATGGGGCATCGGGTGTCAGCACGGGCCTATCGCTCATGCGCTTCCAAACCTTGCCGTCGGGGCTGGTGGCATAGCCGATCGAAGAACGCCCGTGTGATTGGCCGGTGTACCAGAGATGGTATCCATCCGCCCGATGCACGACGCTGGGTCGGTTGACGTCGTCTTCCCATCCTGTCGCCGGGTTGGGAGGAAACACGACTTCAGGATCGCTCCATTGCACGCCGTCCTTGCTCTCGAATAGAGCCAGACTCGCCTTGGGCCGCCAGGAGCCCCACATCCGGTACTTGCCGTCCTCATGCAGCACGGCAACATCGAAAACAGTACCGAGTTTGCCGCCGCCGATCAGCGGGCTGGCCTCATGTTTCCGCCAGCCGCCTGCAGTATTGGGCAGCTTTGCGCGCATCCATTGCAAACCCGGCGCCGAGCCGATCTCAGTCCCATTGGCGAAGAGGTGCAAGCCTGCGCCCTTGCCGTAACGCTGGCCTGCCCGGTCGTAGACAATGCTGAGGTCGCAGCCGTGGTATCGTACCCCGTCAAGCGCGAAATACTCCAGCGCGCCTTCAGGCACAAGCGGGTTCAACTCCACCCATTGGTCTTCGCGCGGGCGCAACCCCACCAGGCCGGTGATCACCAGGTCGTTGAATGTCGAATGATTGTAATCGCGACCGCGATCCTTGCCGCCGTTCCCGGGCTGCCGGGCCGGAGTCATGGCGTGCAATGCACTGCGCGCGATCCAATCGCCAGTGAGAGGATTGAGATCCTCATCGATAAACGGAATTGTCGAGCCATCAGATCGCTTCAACTGTTGCGAGCGCGCGTAGGTCGCGAGCAGGTCCAGGTAGTCCTGCTTGCCCACATAATCCTGACGATAGTTATTCAGAAGGTTGGCCAGCGCCACCAGCGTCTGCGAGGTGGCGAAAGGCCACGACGGGCCGTTCCACAGGCACTCGTGCGGGTTCGAGAACATGAAGCGCGGATGACGCCGCTCGGCAGTCGTAGGCCCGAACGGAGCCTGGAAGCCCTGCGGATCGACAAGCTGTTTCCACGCGACCTCGCGGCCGGGATTGGGCAGGTTGAAATACCAGGGCACGTAACCGACCAGTTCCCGCACGTCCACAGGCTGCGTGTCGGCGCCGCGCGGATGCGTCACATAGAAGCTCTTGGTCTCGTCCCACAGCTTCTCTTCCACCAACGCGCGCAGCTTGTCGGCTTTCTCCCGGAACTCCAGGGCAATGTCGCTCCGGTTCGGGAAGACCCAATTCGCCATCTCGGACAACGCCATGGCGTCTCCATACATGTAGCTGTTGATGGTCGGGCGGTAGCCGCTGCCGCCGATCGAGATCTCCATGCCGTCGCGGTCGTCGATCTGCCAGAACAACCCGTTCTCGTCGCGATTGCTTTTCTCCCAGGCCCGGTAGTTCTCGATGAGGTTCGGTAGTAGCTCGCCGGCGACGTATTGATCCTGGTTCACGAGCGACCAGGCGTGCAGCGCGTCGGCCGCCCAGAAGCTGTAGAGCCGCGGATTGCCGCCCTTCTGGAACCAGAACCGCGCGTAGTCGGCCAGATAGCGGCGGTCGCGCAGCCAGCGGCCCTCGTAGAAGTGGTGGCCCGCGGCGCAACTGATCGTGTTGTACCTGCCGGCCCACGGGACGTTGGGCAGAAACTCGTCGATGACGAATCCGTCGGGGGTCGGCTTAATGTGTTTGCGGTACGTCCACCAGCGGAAGTAGTAAGTTTCCTCAATGCTCTTGTCGGAGGACTCGAAGAACGGCACGTTGGCCTTCATCCACTCCCACGCCGCCGCGTTCGGGACCTGACCAACCATCTGTTCGTCGTCGTTCCGGTTGAACGCGTCCACGTAGTGCTTGAACGCTTCGGTCTTCAAAACCACAGTCGGCGTCTGCGCCGGAAGCAGCGTAACGGCGCAATTGAGTAGCGAAGCGGCAATGAGGATTCGATAAGTTTGCATTGGGATAGAACCGAAATCCTGAACAAAGATGACATTTCAGCGCTTCACGATCGGGAACTCGACCGTGAAATAAGTAACCCGATGATCTGGCGCGTGCGGCCACTGCACGCGCCCGAGCATATGAATCATTTGTCCGGCCGCACACGACGGGTTGATCGCCGGAAGCGAATATTTCGCGGTCGCGCCGACGTGATCGTAGTCGCTCCAGTCGTCGGAGACCCGCTTGGTGAGGTCCACGCACGGATCGTTCGTGAACAGTTCCGCCGCGCGCCAGCCGTCGCCATCCGGGATCAGGATAGCGAGCGTCTCTCCCGGATTCGCCTGCCCGTCGCCATTGCCCTCGCCGAGCTTGAGCGTCTCGCGTTTCACGCCATGTTGGAAGACGTTGAACTCGCGTCCATCCGCAATGCGAAAACTCGGAGCGGGAGGCGCATCCGGCAACAGCGGCACCTCAAGCGGCAACCGCTGGTCCCCGATCACCGCAAACATTTTCACGACTTCGCGTGTGGGGTCATCGACGGTGAAAGCGAGGAGGATATCTAAGGACTTGCCCGGGGCAATCGCCGGAATACGATCTGTGAAATCCCCGAACTTGACGCCTGGATTCCGGGTCTCCCAATGAATGCTGATGGCCTTGGACTCCGCCGTGCCGCGGTTGTATACGCGCACTTGCAGGGACACCGGCTTGCCCGCTATTGCCAGATTGGAATCCCGCACGAAGGCTTCGCCCAGCGCAAGAATCGCACCCGTCCCGATGCCGACCTGATACAGGGTACCGCCGAGTTCAATGTGCAGCCGCCCATCAGCATCCGCAATTGCAGTCTTCAGTTCGACCGGGCCGCCTCGCCTGCGAATCAGCGTGATAGTTTGCGCCTCATTCGGAGGATAGAGCTTGTCCGTCGTGATCGAAAGCTTCACCCCTTGCAGCACCTCTCCCGAGGGCACCCACTCCCGGACGCTGGAAGCGAAACCGCTGCGCGAGACATTCTCGAGCACGGTGAATCCAGGCTCGTGCCGGTCGGAGTGAACCTCCCAACCCCAGACGGAGAAGTCGGGGTAGACGTCGATGTGGCTCCACGCTTCGGGCCGCGGCAAGGGGTTCGCGAAAGCGCGCATGTGAAAGTCGAGCGTCTCGCCCATGTGCGGAGTCCCGTGCTCGGAGACGAAGGTCGCCGTTTCATGGAAGGGGCGTGTGAAGTCCCAAATCGCACCCATGCGCGCATGATAGAAGCGGATGAAATCCTCAGTGCCCGTCACGATGCGCGTGCGCACGCCCTCGTAGTTCCCGTGCATCTCTTCGTGCCGGTATTCCGCCGGAAAGCCGCGCGGCCCGACAGTGAACTCCGGTGAGCCCATGAAGTTCGACGCGCTCCCCACCAGGTGCGGGTATTTGCCCGCCACCCAGAAGGACATGAAGCCTCCCATCGAAAGTCCGGCCGTCGCGCGGTGTTCGCGATCGGCAATCGTGCGGTAATGGCTGTCGATGTATGCGACGAGTTCCGGAAAATAGAGCGGAAACTGGCGTTCTGTCTCGACGGGGCTGATATTGTACGGGCGCGGGTATTGTTCCCCGGGCGTGCGCGGATTGTATCCGTCCCACTTCACCACGATCACGTCGTGGTAGCTGACGAAGCGCCCGATGGTATCGCCTCCGTAGACCCCGTCGCCTTGATCGTAGTTGCGCTCGGGCGCTCCGGCCGGAGGCTGGTTGTATCGCTCGCTCCACCCGTGAAACCAGTAGATCACCGGGTAGCGCTTGCCCGACGTTCTGTAATCCGGCGGGAGAAAGATTCGGTAGTGCCGGGTCTCGCCGAAGACCTTGCTCTCGTGGCTCTCATCCAGAATGAGCGGCTCCGCGCCGCGTACCGCCAATGCAAATGCCGCCAACAGGAACAGTCGTCGCATGGCGCACATCATACAGCACTGGAACCGTTGCCTCTGCGCACACCCGCCTCACCAGATTCCCGCGCTATTCCGCGAGACCTTCGAGACCTCTCGCAGCGCTGGCCGGAGCCGGCTCGCCGAGGCTGTATGATACGGGTGTCACCGGCAACCTGAAAACTCTATGAACCGCGTCAAATCCTCGACGATCCGCAGATTCGGCTGTCTCCTGGCCGGTCTCATTGTGGCAATGCCCAGCAACATCGCGCTCGCCCAAACAACTTCCCCGGCCGCGAGCGCCACGCCAGCGCCTATGAATTGGACCACGGCGCAGGACCACCAGAACATGCTGGACCAGTTGGAAATCAAGGCGCTTCGGCCTGGCCCGAATGGAACACCGGGCAAGCCCAACTCCGCCAACTACGATGAGGCGAAGGCTAACCCGTATCCCAATCTGCCCGACGTCCTCATTTTGAAGAACGGAAAGAAGGTAAAGAGCGCGAAGGTGTGGTGGAAGCAGCGCCGTCCCCAGATCGTGGAAGACTTCGAGCGCGAGGTCTACGGGCGCGTGCCGAAGGAGGTACCCAAGGTCACGTGGACAGTTGCCGAAACGGCGAACACCGTGGTCGGCGGAATCCCGGTCATCGCCAAGAAACTGGTGGGGCACGTGGACAATTCGACTTGCCCGACGATCAACGTGGACATTCAGATGGCGCTCGTGACTCCCGCGAATGCCAAGGCGCCTGTGCCTGTCCTGATGATGTTTGGATTCGGCGCCATGCCTCCGGCGCCCAATGCGCCGCCCAAGGCTCCGCCCAAGGGCTTCCCCCCGCTTCCCGGCATCCCTTCGACGCAGCAGTTGATAGTCGACGGCTGGGGCTACGTTTCCATCAGCCCCGCCAGCATCCAAGCCGACAATGGAGCCGGCCTGACCAAGGGCATCATCGGCCTCGTCAACAAAGGCCAGCCGCGCAAGCCGGATGACTGGGGCTCGCTGCGCGCCTGGGCCTGGGGCGCGGCGCGTGGCCTGGACTATCTGGAGACTGACCCGGCAGTGGATGCCAAGCACGTTGGCATCGAGGGTGTTTCGCGTTTCGGCAAGGCCGCTCTGGTCACCATGGCATTCGAACCCCGCTTCGCCATGGTCCTGGTGGGCTCGTCCGGCGAAGGCGGCGCCAAGCTGAACCGCCGCAACTTCGGTGAAGCGGTGGAAAGCCTCACCGGATCCGGCGAGTACCACTGGATGGCGGGCAATTTCGTGAAATACGGTGCTTCCGAGGCGTCTTTCGGCAGCAAGACCGCAAATGACCTGCCGGTGGATGCTCACGAGCTGATCGCGCTCTGTGCGCCGCGGCCCACCTTCATCAGCTACGGCATCCCCGAACATGGCGATGCCAACTGGCTGGACCAGCAAGGCAGCTTCATGGCCACGGTCGCCGCCGGCCCGGTCTTCCGCCTCCTGGGGGTCAGGGACATTGGCGTGAAAGAAGACTACCGCACCGCGAAAATGCCGCCCGTGAACACGGGTCTGCTCGACGGCGAACTCGCCTGGCGCCAGCATGACGGCGGGCATGAGGACCAGTCGAACATGAAGTACTTCATCGCCTGGGCCGACAAACTCATTCACCACACGCCCCCCGCGGCGGCTCCGGCGAAATAGGCGCGAGGATTCCAGCAACCGGCCGGACATCGTGCGCGTCAAGCGATGACGGTAGGCCCTTGTGCGGCGCCGCCCGCGCCGGTTCTATGATTGAAGACAAGGAGGGATGCTGCCATGCGATTCCGGGCCGTTTCCACCGCGCGCTGCATCCCTATCGCCGCGCTCGCGGCCTTGTTCGCCTTCGGACAGTCCTATCCGGGACAATACCCACCCGGCCAATACCCGCCCGGCCAGTATCCTCCCGGCCAATACCCGCCGGGGCAGTATCCACAAGGGAATAGCCTGCCGTTTCCGCGGATCCCCTGGCCCAAGAAGAAGCCGAAGGACGACAAGAAGCCCGACGATGCGGCGGGCAAGGCCAACAGCATCATGCTCGCCTGGGTCGATGGATCGATGCGCAGCATCGGCGAAAAGGACCTGGTGCTTGAGTCCGACAAGAGCCGTCTGCTCCGCTTTCGCCTGGTCGCTAAGACTCAGTTCAAGAACAAGGCGGGCGAGGTGATGCGCGATTCCCTGATCCACCCCGGCGATCAACTCAGCATCGAAGTGGACACCGGCGATCCCGAGACCGCGTTGCACGTGGTGTTCGTCCGCGCTGCGACGGCGGAGGAGAAAGCTGCCGCGGCGAAGCCGGTGGATCAGGCCAAGGTGATCGCTCCGACTGCCGATGACCTGACGAACACCCATCCCAGCCAACCGGGCGAGGTGCCGGCCAGCCCGTCCGCCGCAGGGACGGAGACCGCCGCGTCCAGCGCGCCTGTTCCTAATGCGCCTGCAAGTCCCGCGGCGCCTGCCGCTCCCGCCGGGCGAACCCCGATCCGCGGCGAGGCCGAGACCGAGTCGCTGTCCACCGACGCGATCATCCTGGAGGCGCGTTCGACTGCCGAATCCTTCACGGCGGACCTCCCGAACTTCCTGGTTAAACAGGTCACCACGCGCTACGCCAGCAACTCGAACCCGCCGAACTGGCGGCAGGTGGACATGGTCACCGCCGATCTCGTCTGCGTTGACGGCAAGGAAGATTACCGCAATATTCTGGTCAACGGCCGGCCGGCCGACCGGCCTATTGAGAGCACCGGGTCCTGGTCAACCGGCGAGTGGGTGGTCACGCTGCAGGACATACTCTCTCCGGCTACCGACGCCGGGTTCACAAGACGCCGCATGGAGAGCCTGGGCGGCAGGCAGGCCTTCGTCTTCGATCTTGCGGTTTCCGAGGAAAACTCGCACTGGATCCTGGTATCCCTGACTGGACGCCAGTACCGCGTGGCGTACAAAGGCACTATCTGGATCGATAAGGAGACGCTGCGCGTCCTGCGGATCGAGCAGCGGACCACCACGCTGCCTCGCGGCTGCCCGTACGAGAGCGCTTTTTCCACGGTCCAATACGGCTTTGTGAATATCCAGGGCAAGAACTCGCTACTGCCCGTCAGCAGCGAGAGTCAGGGCTGCATGTCGGCAGGCAGCAATTGCTCTCGAAACGTGATCAGCTTCCAGAACTATCGCAAGTTCACGGCCGAGTCGGATATCAAGTTCGATTGAGTGCTTGCCCAAGTGGGGCGGACGCCCAGCACGTCTCCAGACTGGGGCCGCCCCCCAGGTCGGCCAGCCTGTACCGACTGAAGCGGCAAGCGAGCGGCGCTGAATACGCGCAACCGTTCCATGCGCTATCCTATTCAGCCATGTGCGACCTCACGCGAAGAAATCTTCTGCTAGCGGCGGGCGCCGTAGCCGGATTCACTCCGGCCGATGCCCAGGTACAACCCAACACAACCCCGGCGGCGGACATGGTGAATCAAGTCGATCCCGTCGCGGCCGGCGTGTATTTCCATCAGGGCGACATCGAACACCAGGGCCATTGCAACAACGGTTGGATCATCTTCAAGGACTACGTTCTGGTGATCGACGCCAACTTCCCTTCTGGCGCGCTGAACATCCTGCCGAAGATCCGCGCGCTCACCTCCAAGCCCATCCGCTTCGCCTTCGACACGCACCATCACGGGGACCATGCCTATGGCAATGCCGTGTGGAACGAACAGGGCGCGACGCCGATCGCCCACACCGGTGTGATCGAGGAGATGAAACGCTATGAAACCGGCTATTACGGGAGCAAGCCCGGGCGCTGGGAGGACTCGGCCAGGCAGCGCCCGGACGTGGCCGCCAGCCACTTGCTGCCGCCGTCGGTGCTGTTTCCGCATGAGCTTTACTTCGACGACGGCGAGCATCGCGTGGAACTGCTGCACCTCGGCGTCGCCCACACCCATGGCGACGCCATGGCCTGGCTGCCCAAGGAGCGGATCCTGTTCACCGGCGACGCCTGCGTGAACGGACCTTACAATTTCGTCGCGGACGGCAACGTGGAGAAGTGGGTCGGGACGTTGGATGCCGCAAGGAAACTGGGCGCGAAGATCGTCTGCCCTGGTCACGGCGCACGCGGGGTCGAATCCGTGCTCGCCGACCAGCAGCTTTTCTTCCAGCAATTGCGCGAGCGCGTCGGAGCCCTGATAAAGGACAAGAAGAGTCCGCGGGAAATCTATCAGGCCGTCGGGCAGATTCAGGGCGAGCTTGCTTCGCAAACCAGAATCGCGCGCTATGTCAGCGCGGACGGCCTCGCCGCGCAGGTCGAAAAGGTTTACTCGGAGATGACGGGAAAGGCGTTCCCCACCGATGCAAAAGCGTCGAAGTCGGCCCGGCTGCTCCACGCCCGCGCCCACGCATTGCAGTTGGTCTGATCGCTCAATGCTCAGCAGCGAGCGACTGTGCGAAAGTGGGGCGGACGCCCGCGTCCGCGCGCGACCCCTGGTCGCGCACTTGCGCTCATCGCCGGCTCTTACTCGGACCGCCGCACTAAAGCTTGAACAGGATCTTGCGCTGATACAGCCAGTAGCACAAGTACCACATCGCCAGCAGCACCGCGCACGCCTGGCCCACCGGCGCGAAGTCGCCGAGCCAGTTGAATCGCAACGTGAATACCCCAACAGCCCTGTCCAGCCACTCGTGCAAAACGTTCGCCACCGAATAGATGAAGATGCAATTGGCGCCCACCACGACCAGCGGGAAAGTCCACTTGCGGTAACCCTTCACCTCGACCACCCAATAAAAACCGAGCAGCATCAGCAGAATCCAACCCGTGCTGTACAGCGTGAACGACGAAGTGCAGATGCGCTTGATGATCGGGTTCCAGGGGTGGATCGCGAATCCGGCGATCAGGCACGCCACGGCCGAGATGGCGATGATGCGCATCTTTTCGATATGCGATCTCCTGCTCTGCAGCAACTGGCCCGTCCACACGCCGAACAGGGTGGTGACCGTGCTGGTCAGGAAGTTGATGTTCACCCAGTTATCGGAATTCGGATGGCCGAACACCCACGTGTCGATAACCGCTCCGATGTTCGTCGTCTTCGACAGGAACGGGCCTTCCGTTCCAGGAAACGCCACGAACAGCGCCCAATGGCCGGCGAGTATCAAGACTGCGATGACTGCCTGCCAGCGAAACTTGAGCTTCATGATCAGGAAGCAGAGGAAATACGTGAGCCCGATCTGCGCCAGGACGTTGATCATCTGGAAGTGCATCCTGCCGAGATCGATCGACCCCAGGATCTGGCTCCACAGGATCAACCGGAAGCTGCGCGCCGCGACATGGCCGAAGAGTTGACGCTCCGTGGAGCCCTTCGCCATGCGGCTCGCCAGGGCGAACGGCATCGCGACGCCGACCATGAACATGAACGCCGGCTGGATCAGGTCCCAGAACGCGATCCACTCCCACGGCTTGTGCTCGAACTGGTCCGCAATCCCGGCAAAGGCCGGACGCAATTGCGCCAGTGCGGCGAGCCCGAAGCCGCCCGACACGAGTACGATCATGATGAACCCGCGATAGGCATCCAAAGCCAGGTAGCGAGTTTGAGGAGCGGCTTCGGCCGGCGAATCACTCGACGGCCGTGATCGGAGAGCGGTGGCTTCGGCTGGCATTTGGCAGGATCTTACCACACTGCCCTGCTTCAGGCCGCCGAAAGCGTGACTCGTAAGAGCGATCCAAGAGGTTCTCACGCAGCACTGCCGCAAGTCGCGACATGTCGCACTCGTTTTCAAACCAGGTTCTTGGGATGCGAAGCTGGAAGGAGATGACGCTTTCCTGGCAAGAGCGGATCCGCCGTATTATCGCGGACCCGTCTCACCTCGCGCTCGCTCTCATTATCGGCGCTCTGTCCGGCGCCACGATCGTGGCGTTTCTGGCATGCACGGAGCGGATGCACACGCTGCTGTTCAGCTCCGCGATGCCGGTCTGGATGCGGCCGCTGATACCCGCCGTCGCCGCGCTCATCGCCGGCTATCTGCTGCTGCGCGTGTTTCCCGACGCGCGCGGCAGCGGCATTCCGCAGACTAAAGCCGCCCTCATCGCCGGCGGCGGGCACATCAGCTTGAAGACCGCTCTCGGCAAGTTCTTCTGCTGCTCCCTGTCGCTCGGAGGCGGCGTCGCCTTGGGCCGGGAGGGGCCGTCAGTGCAGATCGGCGCCGGGGTCGCGTCGTTCCTGGCGCGCAAGGCAGGCCTCGAAAAACGCGACGTTCAGGCGCTGGTCCCAATCGGCGCGGCGGCGGCGCTGGCGGCGGCTTTCAACACGCCGATGGCCGCGGTGCTGTTCACGCTGGAGGAGTTGCTCGGCGACTTGAACGCGCGGGTGCTGGGCTCGGTGGTGATCGGCGCGGCCACGTCGTGGATGGTGCTGCATCTGTTTCTCGGCGACGCGCCGTTGTTCCGCGTGCCATCGTACGACCTGGTACATCCCGCTGAGTTTCTGTTTTACGCCTTGCTCGGCGTGGCCGGCGGCTGCGTGTCGGTGCTCTTCTCTTCGTCGCTGCTGTGGCTGAGGTTGAAGTATCGCCGTCTGCCGAAGTGGTCGCTTGCTTTTCAGCCGGCCACCGGCGGGCTAGCCGCCGGTGTGCTGGCGCTGTACAGCGCGGATGTGCTCGGCGCGGGCTACGCCGCCGTCGAACTCGCTCTGCACGGCGGGCTCAGCGGCACGGCGATGTTTATCCTGCTGTTTCTGAAACTCGCCGCCACCGTGGCCTGCTATAGCTCTGGCAATGCTGGCGGCATCTTTGGGCCCAGCCTCTTTCTGGGCGCGATGCTGGGCGGAGGCTTCGGTTCGCTCTTGCACGGCTGGCTGCCGGCCATCACCGCCCCGGCGGGCGCTTACGCGCTGGTGGGGATGGGCACCACGTTTGCAGGCATCATCCGCAGCCCTATCACGTCGGTGGTGATGATCTTCGAGCTGACCCGCGACTACAACATCATCGTGCCGCTCATGATCTCCAATCTGGTGGCGTACGCCGTCGCGCGGGCCATCAGCCGCACCCCGATCTACGAGGCGCTGGCTATTCAGGACGGCGTGCACCTGCCCCAGGCCAAGGGGCAAAGCCCGGAGCCGGACCTGCTGGTGGGCGATGCGATGCGCAGCCCCGCGGTTCTGCTGCGCCGTTCCACACCAATCGCCGTCGCGCGCCAGTTGGTGCCTGAAGGCGACTGCCTCATCGGTGAAAACGGAACTCTGCTTGGAATAGTGCTTGGACTGGACCTTGACGCCGCGCTGCACAAGGGCGAGGGCGGCGCGGCGGTGGCGAGCGTGGTTCGCCAGGAGTTGCTCAGCAAACTGCCGCATCTCCATCCTGACCAGCCGGCGGACATCGTGCTGCACCGGCTTGGCCAGTTCAACGTCAACGTGCTGCCCGTCGTTGACCGGCGCGATATCAACCATGTTCTCGGCGAGGTGACGCTGGAGGATCTCCTGGCGGCGTACCGCAACGCTTCGGCGTAAATCCACGGGCCAGCGGTCCGTTTGCGGCGTCCACAAGGTCGAGCTTTATCGCCGTTACTGCCGTCCGCTTGCCGGGCACAGAGCCTCATTCGCCCCCAGGCTGTCCGTTGTCTTTGAAGTTAATTGCAAAGTGGGGATAGTTCGCCGCTGGCCGGCACGCGCGCAGTTACACCGCTCCCTCACGGCTGCTCTTCCCATCAGGCCCATTTCCGCTCATTGGCCCAGAGAACGAAGAGAGCGGTCCACGCATACCCTCAGCGTCATGCTGTAAACGCCGTCACGAACATAACCGCAGCCGCGATCAGCATGACGGCGGCACACGTCCACCCAAGCCAGCGCAGCAGCGGCCCATTCCGGTGCTCACCCATGACGTCGGCCCGGCTGGTGAGCAGCACCACAAGAATGAGCAGGGGTGGCGCCAGTACTCCATTGAGCACGGCTGCCCAGAAGAGCATCTTGACGGCGTCCAGGCCCGCGTAATCCAAACCAAGACCGAGCACCATGGCAACGGCAATAACGGAATAGAATCCGTGAGCGAGAGGTGGGTGTACGTCCAGCGATCCAACCCAGTCGGCTGCTTCCGCGATGGCGTAGGCGCATGATCCCGCCAATACCGGCACCCCGAGCATTCCGGCTCCGATCAAACCCAGACTGAACAGCCAGTACGCGCCATCGCCGGCCAGAGGACGCAGCGCTTCGGCGGCATCGCGCGCGCTGGAAATCGTTGTCTGGCCGTGCGCGTGGAGCGTGGCGGCCGACGTGAGAATGATGAAGTACATCACCAGGTGCGAGAAGAACATGCCGGTCAGGACATCGTTCCGCGACCGCCGCAGGTCCCGCTTGGACACGCGCTCACGCTGGTCGACGCTGGCGCGGCCCGTAGCGACCTCCTGCTCGACTTCCTGCGCGGCCTGCCAGAAGAAGAGGTACGGAGAGATGGTGGTCCCCAGGATCCCGACCAGCGTCGCCCAATACGCGCTGGTCCACTGCAAACGGGGAATCAGCGTCGCCCTCGCAACGGCGGGCCAGTCCGGGTGCGCGAAAAAGGCAGCGACGACGTAGGCGAACAAGACGAGTGTGAGCCATTTGAAAACCCGGGCAATGTTGAGATAACTGGCCCAGAACAGCAGGCTCACCGTGAGCAGCGCATACGCGGGCGTCCAATAGAGTGAACTGACGCCAGTCAGAAGCTCGGTGACTTTGGCCATGCCGCCGAGATCCGCGGCGATGTTGACGATGTTGGCGATGACGAGCAACGCGCAGGCGCTCCATAGGATCCAGCGTGGGTAGCGCACTCGAATCACGCCTGCCAGCCCGAGTCCGGTGACCATGCCGAGGCGTGCGCACATGACTTGCACGGCCGTCATCAACGGGAAGGAGAACAGCGCGGTCCACAACGGGGCGTACCCGAACGCGGCGCCCGTGACCGAATAGGTCGAGATGCCGGACGGGTCGTCATCCGCTGCGCCGGTGATTAATCCCGGGCCGAGATTAGAAAAGAATCTGCGGAAGCGGCCCTGCAGGACCAATGCGCGTCTGGCGGCCTTGGCGCCCCGGGAATTGTGGCTCATAGGCCCCGATCCATAACCTCCAAATCTACAGCGTTCCGGTTCGATGGACCGGCTCAATCCGCGTTACTCAGTGTTCAATCCCGGCATCGCCGCGCTTCTACGGAGCGAAGCCAATCCTCCTTCGGAGCGGCGGGCCTGGTTACATCGAGCGGGATGGGCGGCATTGTTTTCTTCGGGTGAGTCCGGGCATCGCCTCAGCGGACTCTTCCGCGGTCGCTCTCGATCGGCCATAGAAAAGGGCGGAACCCGTTCATAAACCCGCAGCACGCGCATGGCCAATACTCTGGTTTGGATGCGCTGGACGGCGCGCCACCCGGCGTAGACGGCCAAGTGCAAACACTGCCTCGAAAGTGCAGTTCTTGCTGCTTCGGTGCGTTGCCGCCTTGGGACTCGACTTGCCTGCATAGCGATGACAATGGAGGCAAACGTGCGTTGCCTTTCCTGTCGGGGCTTACACAAGCCAACCATCGCTGATTTTGGAGGATTACTTTGACTACTCAAGAGACAGTAAAGAAAACGGCGTCCGGGCTTGGCAAAGACGCCAAAGAGTCGGTGGAGGAGTTGGGCCGTTCCGCCGGCAGGAGAATGGATGAGATGCGAGGCGAGACCGGGGCCGCTCTCCACACGGCTGCGCGCTCCGTTCGCGGAGCGGGACTGGAGGGTTCCGAGGCGATTGACGACCTTGCTGCCGGCACGGCGGATCAACTGGACGCCACGGCATCTTTTGTCGAAAACCATGACCTGAGAGATGCCGTCACCAGTTTGCGGATGCTCGCGCACCGGCACCTGACCGGCTCTCTCGTGGCCGCGGCCGTGATCGGACTTTTTGCCGGATCCGCCATACGACGCGCAACGCATAAGTGCTGAAGATCCGCTGAAGGCAGGCAACCGTAGTTGTGCCCGCGGGTTCCCCCGCCTGATGAGGTTCAACTCGCATTGACCGGAGTTCTGCTTTGCCCGGGAGGCGCGAGCCCCCGGCGGGCTGCGCCAGTGTATCCAAACTCAGCTCCAACGCGCCAGGCGGACAGTGCAGACCGCCAAGCGCAGCTCCATCACCCCCGGTAGAAGTCACGTGCGTTTCGTGTTGGACGAGCTTGTAAGTCCTTGAGCGCAACAGAAAGCAAGTCCCACGGCAACGGCGCGTGCTTGCTTGAGAAACAGAAACGCGCGGCCCCCTGCACACAAGGGGACCGCGCTTGAGTTGGACCACGTGCGAAACTAGCTGATCGTGATCAGGTCTTCGACGCTCGTAACGCCTGGGGCTGCCCACGCGACATGTTCGGCTTCTTCCCGCTCCGACCAACGGCGGACGTGGCCGCGAAGCGTCACATTGCCGGCACTCGTCTCGACGGTAATGTGTTTGGAATCAGCCGCCCCGCTGCGTTTCAACGCGTCTTCGATCTTGGTCTTCACGTCGATGGCGCTGGCTATCGGCGTGACTGTGATCTCGTTGGAGACCCACTTCACACCCATTAGCGATCGAACTGCGCTCTCCGCCTCTTCTCTCTGATATTGCCATTCGGTTGTGCCTTCGAGCGTTACACATCCGTCGGTGACCTGCACCTTCACGGTATCCGGCACCGAGTAGTTCCATTCCAGATGGTTCACGGCAGTGCGCGCGATGTCTTCATCGGTTCGGGTTGCCGTAGAGGGCAGCTCCACTTTGATCTCGCTCGCGACCGCTTTAGCATTAGAAACACGCATTGCGGCGCGTTCAGCAGCCCACTTTTCGTAGAAGCTGTCGACATGACCGTCGAGCTCGACAACGCCGCCGTTAACCGACACGCCGATCTGCGCGGCATGGACACTGGGTTCCCAGCGCAATTCCTGTTCTACGTCGGACTGCAATTGTTCATCGGTCTTCATCGGTAGTCTCCAATCCTGTTCGGGTCTTTGCTGCGCCAGCCATTCGTAAAAGCCTCTCCGCGCACATCAGGAGCGCGGGCCTTGAACGGCTGGCGCAGGCAAGGCTATTAGTGCAATCCGAAGGCCGAACACATCGGGTTTTGTTGCCTTACGACCACATGCTGGTTCTCGCCGCCGTTGTCTGCACTTCCTTACGACCAACGCGCCAATATATGCTGGCCTGACAATACCCGATGGCCGGAATGGCCGGGTCGAGAGACAACAGCCTCGAGCATCAACCCCAATGCCCCGGGCGGGAAAGGGAAACGGTCGGTGGAGCGATAAGATAACTTTGAGGAAGCCGCTCGCGCAGCGGAAGCTGAGGAGGAACGCATGGCGGCCCGAGGTTCCGCGATCAGTTTAATCGTGAACCGGCGTGCGGGCGGATTTTACAACTCACGAGCGTTGAGTGAACTGATCGCCACGCTGGAACGCTACGGCTTGCAGCCTGAACCGATTCTAGTCGGAAAGCGCGGTGACCCCGGAGACGCAGCCCGGGATGCGCTTGCACGAGGCGCAAGAACGCTGGTGGCCGCGGGAGGCGACGGCACTGTCAGGGCCGTTGCTTCCGCCCTCCTCGATTCTGAGGCTATACTTGGCGTGCTTCCCATGGGAACGCTCAATCACTTTGCCAGGGACCTTCAGATTCCCCTGGATATCGAGAGCGCCTGCAGTGTGATTGCGCATGGCGCCGTCGCGAAAATCGACGTCGGCGAGGTCAATGGCCGTGCGTTCATCAACAATTCGGGCCTCGGTATCTACCCGCGCATGGTAGCCTGGCGCGAGGAATACCAGCGCGAAGGGTGGGCCAAATGGGCAGCGCTCTTCTGGGCCTCCGTGACAGTTTTGCGCGGGATGCCTTTCCTGCAACTCCGGTTGACCTCGGCCGGCGCCGAGGTGGCCCGGCTTACGCCCATGATCTTCATCGGCAACAACGAGTATGAGCTTGAGGGCTTAAGCGCGGGCACGCGGCGGCGTGTTGACGCTGGCCGGCTGTTCATCTACGCAGTGAATGCCCGCACGCCGGGCAGACTGATCCACTTATCGCTGTTGGCTTTGTTGGGGCGGCTTCGTCAGCCTGAGGACTTTGAATCCTTATGTGTGGTTGAGGCGTGGATCGAAACAACGCGACGATGGGTGAAGGTCTCGCTGGACGGCGAGGTTGTGCGACTGGAAACGCCCCTGCACTATCGTACGCGTCCGGCCGCCTTGCGCGTCATTGTTCCCCAGCCGGCTTCCTGAGCCGGGTTCCTGAGAAGGAGATCGCATTCGAACACTAGTCCATATTTCCGATGTCCACTTTGGCCGGGCAGACGCCACTGTCGTCGAACAGTTGATTCAATCTGTTCATCAAGTCAAACCGGACGTAGTCGCAGTTTCGGGCGATCTGACCCAGCGTGCCCGGCCACGCGAGTTCGAAAAAGCCCGTGCATTCTTACGGGCGCTGCCAACACCGCAAATCGTTGTGCCGGGAAATCATGATGTTCCTCTGTACAACATTTACGCCAGGTTCCGCGGCGGGTTCGATGTCTATAAGCAGTACATCACCGACAACCTGGAGCCCTTCTACCTCGATGATGAAATCGCAATAGCCGGCGTCAATACGGCCAGAAGGTTCACCTTCAAAGGCGGCCGTATCAATGACAGGCAGATGATCCGGGTGGAGGAGCAGCTTTGCGCGCTTCCCGATCGCATCAGGAAAGTCGTTGTAACACATCACCCCTTCAATCTGCCACCAGGTTATGAACCGGAGGACCTGGCTGGCCGTTCCGGGAAAGCGCTGGCCCGCTTTCTTCAATGTGGCCTCGATTTATTGCTGGCCGGACATCTCCACGTCAGTTCCTGCGGGCCAACAGCAGTAACTCTCGGCTCAGGTCCACGTTCGGCCATATTCGTCCAGGCCGGTACCGCCTGCTCAACACGCGGGAGAGGAGAGCCCAATTCTTACAACGTCATTCGGCTGGATAATTCGTCCATAGAAATACGCACTCTTTCCGCCTCAGTTGCTGGCTTTGAGCCCTCTGCTTTTCAGCGGTTCGATCAATCGCCAGGCGGCTGGGTTCGAACTGCGGACAAAACGCTCTTCACCGGGCAACGCGGAGTCGAATAACAGTGGCCAGACCGTTGCTTTCGCGTCTTGCCGCGCCGCCGCCTGACAGCTTGGCTTGTTTTCTAGGAGATGTATTGGAAATAAAGGACTTAGAGATGGCTCCCCGCACTGGCGAGTTTCGAACGGACTCTCCGCTGGCTGGCGCCATTTTGCCTTCGATCCGCTCTCTCAGAGCACCCCAATGTTTCTTGAGGCAGGAGCAATGGAGGTGTGTCCGGCCAATTTGAGGCCAAGACTTAAATGCAGTGCGTTCTGCTGCTTCCGCGGTCTTCCGGAACGGCAAGACTGGAAACTGAAGGGACCCCGCCGAAACGGGGTCCCGAGGCATGACTTGTCGAGGTCCAGCTACTTCTTCTTTCGGCGGAATAGCCCGAGGCACGTCAGGCCCAGCCCGATGAGGCAGATCGTACCAGGCTCGGGAGCGATGCTGATCAATTGGGTCTCGAGTTCGAGAGACCCATCCCCGTTGTTGCCGCCACTCAGGAATCCGGCGCCCACGAGTGAAGGGTCGATGTAGGATCCGCCGGCGCCGCCGGGATAGTTCACGCCGTCACCGCCGCCGCCGCCGGAGTAGCCGCCGCCGCCGCCGCCGCCCTGCCAGCCGCCGCCGCCGCCGCCGCCGAAACCGCCGTTGGCGCAAGGGCCACCGGGATAGTTATCACAGCCGCCGAGTCCGCCGGCAAGGGAGGGATAGCCGAAACCGCCCAGGCCCGCGGAGCCAGTGCCCGAAGAGAGCGGGTTTCCGACGCCATTGCCGCCATCGCCGTACCAGCCGCCGCCACCGCCGCCATTGTACTCGCCATCGTCACCATTGGCGCCAGCACCGCCGGAGCCGTTTATGCCGCCAGCACCGCCGCCAGGGCCTGAGCCGTTGGCGCCCGCGGTCGTGTAGAAGGAGGCTGCAATGCCGCCCGCCCCGGCAAAGGAAGCGCCACCGCCGCCACCGGCAACGATGAGCGGCGTGCTGCTGCCATCGATCCAAACGAAGGTGCCGCCGCCCCCGCCGCCGCCCCAAATGGTGCCGAAGTTACCCGTCGAACCCATGCCTCCGACGGCTATATCCAAGACAGTCCCAGCGGCGAGGTTGATCGAGCCTTCAATGAGCGTGCCGCTGCCGCCCGCCGCTGCTTCACCGGAACCACCCGCCGCGCCTGCCGCCAGGATGTAGTACATTCCTGAGGCGGTAATTGTGTATGTTGTTTCCGACCCTGTGAATCCGATCGTTGCAGCCACGGCCGTGGCTGCCCCAAGCGTCAGGGTGACCATGAGAGCTCTGGCTAACCCGCGAGGAGTTAGTGTCATTCAGCAATCCTCCATTCCCCCTCAGCCAATCGTTTCCTCGACTTTTCAATGCATCGCAAGCCCAGGAATTCAGGACCAGTGCGGCTGATAGACATTGGTCTCGCCCAGTGACGCGCGGATCTGGCTTGAAGGCCCCTGCCGTGACGTTCCGGGAGTAACGAGAGTATATCGCTTGGATTAGTAGCTTACAAGTGAAAAAGTTACACATGTCGCTAGTATGTGATCTGTCCGCTCCAATTCACACATGATCTGTCCGCTCGAGCCAAGTGGCGGGTGACGCTGGGTGAGTGAATCAGCCCAAGCAA
>Ga0302270_10000119_pt1 | contig 83885 bp, 74 predicted proteins | sample III_Bog_E2_3_FD_198773 | JGI IMG/M metagenome (GOLD analysis project Ga0302270, IMG submission 198773) | Peat permafrost microbial communities from Stordalen Mire near Abisko, Sweden - III_Bog_E2_3 | ecosystem: Environmental > Terrestrial > Soil > Wetlands > Peat | place: Sweden: Abisko... | reverse complement strand
CCGGGCGTTTCCTGCTATACGCGGGCATGATGTTTGGCGTGGCCATCGTCTTCAGCCTCATCGCCCGCACTTACCATTACCGCGACCAAGCGGCGGCGGCGGGGAAATGACCACCCTACCTGAATCTGTTTTACGGTTTAAGTCCGGCTGGTTATCCTACACCTGATGAAAATGGTTTTCACCATCCTGGCCGGAGCATTGGCCACAGCCGGAGTCAATCTCGATCCGTAATCGAATTCACCAGCCGCAACACAATGTACGAGCATCACACCAAGCCGCTTCTGCCGCGCAAGGACTATTACCGGCGCGTCGTGCATCATGCGCTGCTGGGTGCAACGGTCATCACGGTCGCACTATTCATCGGGATGTCCGGCTATCACGAGTTCGAAGGTTTGCCGTGGGTGGACGCCTTCGTGAACGCAGCCATGATTCTTTCCGGGATGGGGCCGGTCGCCACGCTGCAGACCAATGCCGGTAAAATCTTCGCCGGCTGCTACGCGCTGTTTAGCGGCCTCGCGCTGATCGCCATTCTGGGCATCATCTTCGCACCGGTTGTCCACCGCTTCCTGCATAAGTTTCATCTGGAAGACGAGCGGCGCAAGCCGTAGCGCCGGTTTTCATGAATCTGTTTTACGCTTCACGCGCGACAGGTTATTCTGCGCGCGATGAACATCGCTTTCACAAAATATCACGCGCTCGGCAATGACTATATCGTCATCCATCCGAAAGACTTGGCTGCGCCGCTCACGACGGAACAGGTCCGGACGATCTGCCACCGCAATTTCGGCGTCGGCTCAGACGGCATCCTGCTTGGTCCCCTGCCCTCGACCACGGCCAAGTGCGCGCTGAAGATTTACAATCCGGATGGCAGCATCGCCGAGAAAAGCGGTAACGGCCTGCGCATCTTCTCGCGCTTTCTTTGGGACGCCAAGTATGTGGGTAATGACGAATTCGCAATTCAGACGGACGGCGGCCTGGTGCGTTCCACCGTGTTTGACGGCGGCCAAATGGTGCGTGTGGAGATGGGGCAGGTCAGCTTTGACAGCACAAAGATTCCCGTCACCGGCGCGCCACGCGAAGTCATCAACGAAAAGATTTCCGTCGGTGATCGTGAATTTTCCTACTGCGCCGCGACCATCGGCAATCCGCATTGCGTTCTGCCGCTGCCGGAAATCAGCGCGAAGCTGGCGCACGAATACGGGCCGCTACTGGAGACACACGCGAATTTTCCACGCAAGACAAACGTACAATTCCTGAAGGTCCTCGATCGCACGAACATCCAGATCGAGATCTGGGAGCGCGGCGCGGGTTACACGCTGGCGAGCGGCAGCAGCAGCAGCGCCTCGGCGGCGGTGGCGCACAAGCTCGGCCTGGTGGATAACAATGTCACCGTGCATTGCCCCGGCGGCGACATCCAAATCGAAATCCGCGCCGGGTTTGACATCCTGATGACCGGCAGCGTGACGCGGGTGGCCCAAGGCGTCATCAGCCCCGAGATATTTTCAGTAAATGTTACCTAATACAATCAGCCGCGTCCACTGCCCGAGCGTTTTGAGGGTTTTAGCCAATTCAACCTGCGGGCGGAAATGCTTGAAGTCACAAAGTATATCGACACCTTGAATTTCTTGGAATCGAAAATGGGTAATGGGTAAATCGCGGTACCCGCCGAGTTTAAAATTTACGGTTGGCCGCTCTCGGAGCTGGCCGGCTTGGCCGGGGCGGCGGTGGGCTCGGACGCGACCATTTCTGCCAACAGTTTTTGAAAATCATGCAAGCCAGTCGAAGGAACAATGATGGACTGCTGTTTCATGCCCCCCTTCTCCGTAATGCGCAGAAAACGACCGCGCGGATTCTCCTTCAAGGTCAGGACAAAGATTTTCCGCTCGACGACAACGGAACTGGTGAGGAGGGTTTCTTCGTTAGAGGGCTGCCAAGGCTGCTTAGGGCCGTTCCCGGCATAACTGTGTCCGGAGTGATAAACATTGCCTGCGTTATGAGGCCGGTAGCCGTAAGCGGAAGGATGATCGCTTGAGTTCATATTTGTTACTGATCGCGTCGGACATTCAAAACATCAGTGAAGCCGCGCAAGCTGACAAGAACACTTTACGGAAACACTACGGGGACGTCAACCCACTAAAACAATTCAAGGGCCGGGACCAGCAGCGAGCCGGTTGAGGAGATAAAACAGCCCGGCAAATAAAATCAGGGCGATGACAACAATGACGATGGCCGCCGCGCGCATCTTTTTTTGATGCCAGGACAAATTCCGTTTCCGCCTAGATTTTCCCGGGTTTTCCATAATCACTTGAGCCCGAGAAAATTGTATTTAAAATCTCCGCCTCGTCAACCTCCAACAGTCAGGTTTTCTGTCAACCATTTGATCACGGTTTCGATGGCGGCTTCGATTTTCACGAACTGGACCGGGCCGTTGCGCGGCTTGATCTCGACCTCGCCCTTGGCCAGCGATTTTTCGCCGAGGCCGATGCGGAGAGGAAAGCCGACCAGTTCGGAGTCCTTGAACTTCACGCCGGGTCGCTCATCACGGTCGTCCAGAATCACGTCCACGCCGCGCGCAGTCAGTTCGGCGTAATATTTTTCCGCCAGTTGCATCGGCTGGCTGTCCGGCGCGACACTCAAGGGCGTGAGGCATACCTGATACGGCGCGACGCTCAACGGCCAGATGACGCCGTCCTTGTCGTTGCCCTGCTCGATGATCGCCTGCAAGGTGCGCGTGACGCCGATGCCGTAGCAGCCCATGACCGCCGGTTTGCGCGCGCCGTCCGCGTCAAGGAAGGTGGCGTTCAGCGCCTCACTGTATTTGGTGCCGAGCTTGAAGACGTGGCCGACTTCAATCGCGCGGCGAATCTTCAGCGGTTTGCCACACTTAACGCACGGTTCGCCGGCGCTGACGGTGCGCAAATCGAACCACGCAGTCACCTTAATGTCGCGGTCGATGGAGACGTTTTTAAAGTGGAAACCGTCTTCATTCGCGCCGGTGGTCATGTCGTTCGCGCCCTGCAGGCGCTCGTCGGCATAAACTTTCACGTTGGCAGGAACATTGACGACCGCACCGAGCGAACCCGGCTTCGCGCCAAGTGTGGCTACACATTCATCGGGCGTCGCAGCCCGCACGGCCACCGCGCCGGTGCGTGCCAGGAGCTTCGTTTCGTTCAATTGGTCATCGCCGCGAATCAGAATCAAAATGATTTTGGAATCCGCGACATAAACCAGCGTCTTGATCTGGCGGTTGGCGGCAACCTTGTAAGGCTCCTTGCTCAACGCTTCGATGGTCACCACGCCGGGCGTCGCAAATTTCTCAATGGCCGACCCAATTTCGCGCGCGGCGGTTTTCGGAATACCGCTGGTGGCCTTCTCGATATTCGCCGCGTAACCACAGGCTTCGCAGAAAGCGACTTCGTTCTCGCCGGTCTCGGCAGGCACCATGAACTCGTGAGAGTAATTGCCGCCGATCACGCCGGTGTCGGCTTCCACGGGAAACGCCTTCAGCCCGCAGCGCGCAAAGATGCGCGTGTAGGCGTCATACATTTTCTGGTAGGCTGTCATCGCGCCCGCGTCCGAGGTGTCGAAGGAATAGGCGTCCTTCATGATGAATTCCTTCGCGCGCATCAGCCCGAAGCGCGGGCGGATTTCGTCGCGAAACTTCAGGCTGATCTGATAAAAGTTCTTCGGCAACTGGCGGTAGGAATTGATCTCGTTCGCGGCGAGCGTGGTGATGACTTCCTCGGCGGTGGGGCTGAGGAACCAGGCGCGGCCGGAGCTGTCCTTGACCTTGAAAAGAACATTGCTGGCGGTCTCGGCGCGGCCGCTGGCCTCCCAAATTTCCGGCGGCTGGAGCGCGGGCATGAGCACCTCGATGGCGCCGGCGCGATCCATTTCCTCGCGAACGATTCGCTCCACCTTGCGCAAGGCGCGCAGGCCGAGAGGCAGAAACGTGTAGACGCCGCCCGCAAGTTTGCGGATTAGGCCGGCGCGCAGCAGCAGCTTGTGGGAGACGATCTCCGCGTCAGCCGGGGCTTCGCGCAGGGTCGGAATCAACGTGTGTGTCCACTTCATTTGATTAAAAGTCTAACCAAAAAAATGCCAAGGAACGAAGAATTTTATTTGGGATTATGACTTTGACGAGTTTTCAAAAGGACGACGGTTTCGAGTTTCCGCCATAGGAACAGATTTTTTCAAACCTGCGTCTCGCCTTCGACCTCGGTAAAATCCCGACTCCTGTTACAGTACGAGTGGTAGGCCAGCAACTTTGGCGAAACCAACCAAAACACGGCGCTCTCAACCGTGCCCGTCCAGACGGACAAGGAATAAAGCCGCAATCGAGACCAAAACTCGATGCGGCATCGGACTTCACCAAAACTTTACCAGGCGGGGGCCAAATTTTGTAAGAGCTTGATAGAGCATCCCGAACTTTACCGTTTAATTACCAACCCTTCCGGCCGGGCACCCTGGATAAATTGAACGGTGATGTCCCTTTTTGGCACCTTTTGTCCCTTTTTGTCACCCGGTTTTAAAAATGCCGAAAATGGACAAAAGGTGCCAAAAGTTGAACGGACATAAAACTTTTCACGGCCTCACGAACTTTACCAGCCAAGCCCATTTTCTTTACCACCCCGGGTCCCAGCTTTCGTAAGTGCTTGATAGAGCATCCGGAACTTTACCGTTTCTTTACCACTTTTGTTTTTTGGGTGGTAAAGTTTTAAGGAATTCGGCAGCAGACGATCCCTCCCGCAGCCACCATCTCCAGGCGAAAGTGATCAAAGATTATCAGCCGTGCCCGAAATTTAATATTTCACCCAGTTACGTAGTGCCAGGAACCAAGTATCGGCCTACCTCATCTGGCCTACGGCCACCCACTCCCGACCCTAGCACGGGCCGGAGAGGGAGCGACCTGACGCATCAGACGGCACCATAAAATCAGTTATGTCAAAGAACGATGGTGGCGGGAACGTTTACGTCGAGGACCCGGCACCAACCATATATTTGTATATATTACACGTTTATACATTATGTCAAGTGATTGGAGATGAATTTTTTGTGTTTTTATGTGGTGGTCCGGAGCCGGAGGCAATGGGTGGAAGAAGGAAAATCGTCAAAGGCAGAAAATATCGCCAGCCTCGGACGAGCTTCCGGGGCCGGAGCCCGCGCGGTATTTTACTTTACAGCGTCCGCAGAAGGGTGATGTTAACGCCATGATAACAAAGCAATCCGGAAATCTACCTTTTTTTCTAACAAAGCCTCCGGTCGCGTGTCATAGAGCCAGTGCAACCTCATCCATTATGAAATCCATTCCCGTTCTTCTGGCCGTCGCCATGCTGGCGCGGACGGCCACCGCCGAGCCGGCGCTCACTATTTACAACCAGAACTTCGCCGTCGTGCGCGACACCGTGTCGCTCAATCTGAACGCGGGCACCAACGCCGTGGTTTACCCTGGCGCGACGGCGCAAGTTGAGCCGGACTCCGTCATCCTGCGAGACCCGGCGGGGAAACATTCGCTGCAGATCCTAGAGCAGAATTATCGGAACGATCCGGTCTCGCAGGAGCTGCTGCTTTCGCTATTCGAGGGCAAGACGATTAATTTCCAGAACGTCCGCACCAAGGACAACACGCAGGTGACCGAACTGATCCCCGGCAAGATCATCCGCAGCGGCTTTGTGCCCGGTGGGGGCAACACGCAGCCGATCATTGAGGTCAATGGTCAACTCCAGTTCTTCCTGCCCGGCCAGCCGCTGTTTCCCGATCTCGGCGACGATACCATCCTAAAGCCCGCCTTCAATTGGCTGCTGCAAACCGGCGAAGCCGGCGCGTTTGACGCCGAAGTCGGCTACGTCACGGGCGGCTTCGACTGGAGCGCCAGCTACAACCTCGTCTCGCCGGAGAAAGGCGACCAGTGCGACCTCGTCGGCTGGATTACCATGAACAACAATAGCGGCAAAACTTTTGAAAACGCAAAAATCAAATTAATGGCCGGCGACGTAAACAAAATCCAGCCGCCACAGTCATTTAGTGGGATGTATCGAATGAAAACAATGGGGATGGTAATGGATGCGGCGGCGGCTCCGGCGGTCTCCGAAAAAGCCTTCGACGAATTTCATCTCTACAGCATCGCCCGGCCGACCACGCTGCACGATCATGAGACAAAGCAAGTGGAGTTTGTCCACGCCGAGAAGATGTTTGCGCCAACCATTTACGTTTACGACGGCGCAGCGGGTTATCAATTCTACGGCTTGAACTTCGACCAGAATTACGGCCAGTCCGAAAACAAGAAGATCCTCGTCCAGCGGGAATTTAAGAATGCCGAGACGAACCAGCTCGGCATCGCCCTGCCCGCCGGCAAGCTGCGTTTCTATCGCCGCGACGATGACGGTCAGTTGCAGTTTGTCGGCGAGAACACGATTGACCACACGCCGCGCAATGAGACCGTGCGCGTGACCACCGGCAATGCCTTCGACCTCGTCGGCGAACGCAAGCAGACCAGTTTCCGCGTGGACACGAGCGAGAAATGGATCGACGAATCCTTTGAGATCAAGCTGCGCAACCGCAAGCGAACCGACGCCGTCGAGATCCGCGTGGTCGAACATCTCTACCGATGGAGCAACTGGGACATCACGGCCAAGTCGGATGAGTTTGTGAAAAAAGATTCGCAGACCATTGAGTTCCGTATACCCGTCAAACCCGACGAGGAACGCACCGTGACTTATACGGTTCATTATTCTTGGTGAGCAAAAACCGTTCCTAGATAGTGGGGTCCAGCCCGCCGGGTAATGAGGGTGGACGGGGTAAAATTCGTCAGCGTCAATCGTCCAGTTCCCGCCGGTGGCAGGGCGATGGGCATTAAATCTTCCTTCGCCACCTCCTTCATGATTCGCAAGGGATGTTCTACCTTTGACAATAAAGGATAAGTCCGGAAACGCGGCACCAGCTAAGTTGACAGCAGATGGCGGCAGGACACCGCCGAACATTTTTTGAATCCATCAACTGTCAAAATCTACTGAGCATGAAAAAAACGCCGACTTTCAAAACCATTGACGGCTGCGAAGCTGCCGCCTACGTCGCCTACCGAGTCAATGAGACCATGGCGATATATCCCATTACGCCCTCCTCGCCGATCGCCGAGTGGTGCGACCAATGGGCGTCCGAAGGCAAGAAAAACCTATGGGAAACCCAGCCAGCCATAGTGGAGATGCAGAGTGAAGGCGGCGCCGTCGCGGCCGTCCACGGCATGTTGCAAACGGGGACGATGAGCACCACGTTCACGGCGTCGCAGGGCCTTCTATTGATGATCCCGAACATGTTCAAGATCGCCGGCGAACTACTGCCGACCGTGTTCCATGTCACCGCCCGCACGGTAGCCACCCATGCGCTCTCCATCTTCGGCGATCACGGCGACATCATGGCCTGCCGGTCGACCGGGTGGGGCATGCTCGGCGCGGCGTCCGTGCAGGAGACAATGGATTTTGCGCTCGTTTCCCAGGCGGCCACGTTGCGGTCGCGTCTGCCGTTCATCCATTTTTTCGACGGCTTCCGGACGTCGCACGAAGTTTCCAAGATCGAGCTGCTGGACGAGGCGGTATTGCGCGCGTTGATCGACGACAAGCTGATCGCTGCGCACCGGGCCAATTCCATGACACCGGACAAGCCGGTGCTGCGCGGCACGGCGCAAAATCCCGATGTGTTCTTCCAAGGCCGCGAGGCAGCGAACGGATTTTATACCGCCTGCCCGGACATCGTGCAGAAGGTCATGGATGAATTCGCGGAATTAACCGGCCGCAAATACAACCTGTTCGACTACGTCGGTGCGAAAGATGCGGAGCGGGTCATCGTACTGATGGGTTCCGGCTGCGAAGCCGCGCATGAAGCGGTGGAACATCTGGTCGCGAAGGGCGAAAAAATCGGCGTGCTGAAGGTGCGTTTGTACCGGCCATTCGATGGCAAGCGCTTCATCACGTCCCTGCCCGCTTCCGTGAAGAGAATTGCCGTGCTAGACCGCACCAAGGAACCGGGCGCGACGGGCGAACCGCTCTACCAGGACGTCGTCACCGCGTTGATGGAAGAGACCGCCGCCGGCCGCTCGCATTTGAAGGTGGTGCCACAGGTGTTCACGGGCCGTTACGGTTTGTCCTCCAAGGAATTCACGCCGGCCATGGTCAAGGCGGTATTCGACAACCTGGCCACGGCCGCGCCGAAGAACCATTTCACCGTTGGCATCAACGACGATGTGTCCCATACGAGCATTCAGTATGATGCAAGTTTCTCCACCGAGCCGACCAATGTGGTCCGCGCGCTGTTCTACGGCCTCGGTGCCGACGGCACGGTGGGCGCGAACAAGAATTCGATCAAGATCATCGGCGAGGAAACGGACAACTATGCGCAGGGCTATTTTGTTTACGACTCCAAGAAGTCCGGCTCAATGACCGTGTCGCACCTGCGTTTTGGTCCACAGCCGATCCGCTCGTCCTATCTGATCACGCACGCCAACTTCGTCGCCTGCCATCTGCCGGTTTTTCTCGAACGCTACGACATGCTGCGCAGCTTGGTGACCGGCGGCACGTTCCTGCTGAACACACCGCGCTCGAAGGACGATATCTGGGCGACGCTGCCGACGCCAGTGCAGGAAACCCTGCTCGCCAAGAAGGCGAAATTTCATGTCATCAACGCAACCAAGGTCGCCCGCGAAAGCGGCATGGGCGGCCGGATCAACACCATCATGCAGGTCTGCTTTTTCGCCCTCTCCGGCGTCCTGCCCAAGGACGAGGCGATCGCGGCCATCAAGAATTCCATCAAGAAAACCTACGGCAAGAAGGGTGATGAAATCGTCCAGATGAACCTCAAGGCCGTGGACAACACCCTAGCCAATCTTCATGAAGTGATCGTGACGAACCACAGCGTCAATGGCACCGGTCCCCTGCTCCCGTCCATCACGCTCGACGCACCGCCTTTCGTCCGGAATGTATTGGGCACCATCGCGGCCGGCGACGGCGACGATCTCCCGGTCAGCGCCTTCCCTAACAACGGCTCGTTCCCGACCGCCACCGCGCAATACGAGAAGCGCAATCTTGCGCTGGACATCCCGGTGTGGGACGAAAAGATCTGCATCCAATGTCTCAAATGTGTGGCCATCTGCCCGCACGCCACCATCCGGGCCAAGGTTTATGACCCGGCGGAACTAAGGAACGTCCCGCCAACCTTCAAGAGCGTGGATTCCCGCCTGCCCGAGTTCAAGGGCCAGAAGTTCACGCTCCAAGTCGCGGCGGAAGACTGCACCGGCTGCACCATCTGTGTGGATGTCTGCCCGGTCAAGAACAAGACCGAGACCAAGCTCAAAGCCATCAACATGCGCCCGCAGCCGCCTCTGCGGGATGCCGAACGGGTGAACTGGGATTATTTCCTCACGCTACCGGAAGCCGACCGGCGCAAGATCAAGACCGGCACCCTGCGCCAGCAGCAGTTGCTCCAGCCGCTCTTTGAGTTCAGCGGCGCGTGCGCCGGCTGCGGCGAGACGCCCTATGTCAAAATGCTCACGCAGTTGTTCGGCGACCGCGCGGTCATCGCCAACGCCACCGGCTGTTCCTCCATCTATGGCGGCAACCTCCCAACCACGCCTTACGCGAAGGACAAAGCCGGGCGCGGCCCCACGTGGTGCAACTCGCTGTTCGAAGACAACGCGGAATTCGGCCTCGGTTTCCGCGTCTCGATCGACCAGCAGAAACATTTTGCCGAGGAACTCCTCAAGAAACTATCCCCGCAGCTCGGTGATGAATTCGTCACGCAAATCCTGCTCGCCGACCAAGGCGACGAGGCGGGCATCCATGACCAGCGCGAGCGCGTCGCAGCCTTGAAGCAAAAACTCCCACGCTTGGAGGGGCCGGAAGCCAAGCTACTTATCCCGCTCGCTGACCAATTGGTGAAGAAGAGCGTCTGGATCCTCGGCGGTGATGGTTGGGCCTACGACATCGGCTACGGCGGCCTAGACCACGTCCTCGCGAGCGGCCACAAGGTCAACGTGCTCGTCATGGACACGGAAGTTTATTCCAACACCGGCGGACAAATGTCGAAATCAACACCGCGCGGCGCGATTGCAAAATTCGCCGCGGGCGGCAAACCCGCGGGCAAAAAAGACCTTGGCCTCATCGCCATGAGCTATGGCAACATCTACGTGGCCAGCGTCGCGATGGGCGCGAAGGACGAGCACACGCTCAAGGCGTTCATCGAGGCGGAATCCTATCCAGGACCGTCGCTCATCATCGCCTACAGCCATTGCATTGCCCACGGCATCGCTCTGGACCAAGGCATTGGGGCCCGGCAACAGAAGCTCGCGGTCGAATCCGGCCAATGGTTGCTATACCGTTATGACCCCCGCCGCGCGGATCGCGGCGAAAACCCGCTGCAACTGGATTCCAGCGCGGCCAAGGCCAAGGTCGCTGACTTCATGATGTCCGAAAACCGGTTCAAGATGCTCACCAAGAGCAAGCCGGACGACGCCAAGAAATTCTTCGCCCAGTCGCAGGTGGATGCCGACCGGCGCTGGAAGTTCTATCAATTCATGGCCGCGCGCGACGCCAAGGTGGAAAACACGACGGCCGCCCCCAAACCCGCCACCGCCGTGGATATCGAAAACTAAACCGCCACCGCTACCCTCATCATGGAACTCACCACCAAATATCTCGGTCTGAAACTCCGCACGCCGCTGGTTGTCTCCGCCTCGCCGCTCTCGGAGGAACTGGACAACCTCAAACGCATGGAAGACGCCGGGGCCTCCGCCATCGTCCTCTATTCCCTATTCGAGGAACAATTGCGCCAGGACCGGTTCGAACTGAACCAACATTTGGAGAACGGCAAGGATAGTTATGCGGAAGCCCTTTCCTATTTCCCGGACGCCGGCGAATACCGCCTCGGCCCGGACGAATATCTGCGCCACATCGCCGCCGCCAAGAAAGCCACCAACATCCCCATCATCGCCAGCCTCAACTGCTCGTCCCCCGGCGGCTGGACGGATTACGCCAAGCTCATCCAAGTCGCCGGTGCCGACGCACTCGAACTGAACATCTATTATATTCCGACCAACCCCGACATGTCCGGCACGGAAGTGGAGATGAACTACCTCGACATTCTCCGGGCCGTCAAGGCGAACGTCTCCATTCCCATTGCCGTGAAGCTGAGCCCCTTTTTCAGCAACTTTGCGAACATGGCCAAGCGCTTCGACCAGGCCGGCGCGAAGGGGTTGGTTTTGTTCAACCGTTTTTACCAGCCGGACATCGAACTGGAAACGCTCGAAGTAAAGCCGAACCTACTGTTGAGCACGCCCATGGCCATGCGCCTGCCCTTGCGCTGGATCGCCCTGCTCCACGGCCACGTCAAGGCCAGTCTCGCCGCCACCAGTGGCATCCACCGCGCCTCCGACGCCATCAAGATGCTCCTGGCCGGGGCGGACGTCACCATGCTCTGTTCCACCATCATTCGCCACGGCATCCCCCAGATCGCCATGATCGAGCGCGACTTAGTGGATTGGTTGAAGGAACACGAATACGAATCCGTCTGCCAGTTACGCGGCAGCCTCAGCCAGAAGAATTGCCCGGAACCGGCCGCATTCGAGCGCGCCCAATACATGAAAGCGCTCACCAGCTACGCCCTGCCCCGGACCTGAACCGGGCGCTCTCAACCGAGAAAAAATCCTCCGCCAACCAAAAACCAGCCGGTCTTCACCTGACGGCCAGAAACCCAACAAGGGTACAGGCGATGGCGATGAAGGCCGCCACCAGCGATTCCCCGGCGACAAGACCGGAGGCGATCGGGATGGCAAAGACCTCGGCGTTCTTCCGGTTCCATCGCCGCCAGAGGCACACGATCACTGCGCCGATGAGGAACGACAAGGCGTTTTGAAACGGCACGACCCACGCCAGCCCCAGCCCCATGGCGGATGGCAGATACGGCTGTGCCTTGGGCCAAAGACGTTCCAGCAGGGGCAGGAGCAGCCCCACGATCGCGCCGATGACGATGGCGATGAGGGCCGTATGTGGCAGGTGGTTGACGCCCTGAGTGAGGAGGTCGGCCGTGGCGCGCCACATGTTGGTGGCGGGCGGGTTGAAGGCTTCCAGCGCCTTTTTATCCGGCACCATCAGGTACCACGCGGGCACGACGGCGATGACGCCGAAGAATACGCCGTAGAATTGCGCCAGGAACTGGCGGCGGGGGTTCGCGCCGAGCAGATAACCACTTTTTAGGTCGGTCAGAAGGTCCGCCGCGGCCCCGGCGGCGGCGGCGGTGGTGCCGGCGGCCATGAGGTTGACGGTGGCGATGCCTTTGGCGCCGGGCAGCACGGCATAGAGTAGCTGGGTGACCTTGCCCATGGCGCCCACTGGTCCGGTGTCGGTGTCGCCGGTCACACGGCAGCAGACGAGGCAAAGGACGAAGGACAGGGCCACGGACACCAGCCCCAGCCATACGGCGATGTGAAAAGCGAAATATTGCACGATAATGAGGCCAAGGGTGATGGGGATGAGGCCGATGAACAACCAAGAGTTCGGCACTTCCACGGCATCCAAGGCGTCCTGATGGGCGGCGCGCTCTTCCTTTTTAAAGATCATGAAGGCACTCAGTACGCTCCGCCAGTTCAGCGCCAGTTGGGTGAGGCTAGCGAATACGAGAACCGACGTGCCGCCCCACAAGGCCCAACGCGTGGGATTGAAGTTGCCATCAGGATTCATCTTGAAAGCCGGCAGCCAGCCCGCCACCCCGGCATTCGCGGCATCCAAGGCCACGAGGTACGGCGCGACGACGTAGTAAAGCAACGCCGAGCCGGCAAACATGGAAAGCGAAACGCGCAGCCCGGTAATCATGCCCGCACCGACGAGCAGGACACTCGGCTCGAAGGCGAGACCGGCCATTTGCCCGCGCGCCAGCGGATTGAGAAAGCCGGAAAAATCCCAGGTGTCCGGCAGATAGAGCCAGCCGGACAACTTCGCCAGCCATTCCGGCAACCGGTTCTTGATCTTCAACTGTTCCACCAGTTCCGCATAGGTGTGCAACGTGCCGATGACCGCGCCGGCCCCAAGCGCGATGAGCAGCGAGTAAGCCTGCTTGAGGGATTCACCGCTCCGGGAATACAGGCTGCGCAGCGTTTCCGCCGTGGCGATGCCGGAGGGGAAACGCAGTTGCTCGTGGTTGATCATTTGCCGCTTCATCGGGATGGCCAGGAACACGCCCAGCGCCGCGGTGAATAGCACAAAGGCCGCCGCCACCGGCCATGGTTGCTGGACGCCGGTGATGAGGAGCAGCGCACCGAGCGCCGTGGCCAGCGTCGCGCCGGTGGAAGAACCGGCGGCGGTGGCGGTGGATTGCATGCAATTGTTTTCCAATACGCTCATCCGCGTTACCCGGCCGCCGAGCAGTTTGCAGATAGTGTTCCAGACGACAAAGGAGATGACGCACGCGGTGATGGAGACACCGAAACTCCAGCCGATTTTCAGGGTGGTGTAGAGATTGGAGACCGCCGTGAACATGCCCAGGATGCCGCCCATGACGACGGCGCGCACGGTGAGCTGGCGCTGGGAATCACCGCGATAATATTGCTCGAACCACTGGCGGTCCTGCTCCGTAGGCGAGCCGGTAAAGCCGGCAAGCGGTAATTCGTATTCCGTGTCTGATTTCGGCGCGCCGGAGTCGGGCGGGTGGGATGAGACCGGATTCATGCGCTGGTCGGGTATCGGCCGGCCGCGTCAGGGCTTGGTGAAGAAGCGCGTGTCCCAAGAGATGTTCAACGGATTCGCGCGGAGGGTGTCGGCCAGTCCGGCAAACGGCACCTGGGCGGCGAGCCAGCGGGGATTCTTGGCAATGGTATCCATGGTCTCGCGCGTGTTGTTGCAAATCAGATAAAGTCCGGCTCCCAGCACAAGAAACGCCTCGATACCAGTGCCGATACCGTGGCGCGCAAACTCAAAATCGCCGGGACCGTATTTCGAATCCAACAGCGCCGTGCGGAGCGGACCAAGGTCGGCCACAAAGTGTTCCAGAAACTCGTCATTGCGGGGGCCGGTATAATGCAGGATGCGGGCGCGATTCCGTTCCAACGACACCACGACCCATTCGTCAAATACCCGGCTGCCGTAGTGGGAATCCATCTGATCCGAGCAGCTTTTAATTTTTTCACGTATCTCGTCTAACGTCATGCTGCGAGCAGAACAAATCTTGCGCCGCCGCTCAAGGCAATTCCGGCGGGGGATTCGGTTTCACGGCGCTGATGGTGAGGGTCGCGCCCCGGCCCAAGATCGCCAGCAGCAACGTGACCGGCACGCTGATCAAACCCAGGACCGGTGCCAGCAACAAGGTGACGGCGAGGGAACCGGCCTGGCTTTGGCCAGCCATGACCTTCGCGCCTTGGCCGCGCAGACGGTTGTAAAGGAGATTAGGCTGCACGCCCAGCCAGTTCAGCAGTGACTGCACAAAACTGAAGAGGTCGTATTCCGGCGCCAGAGCACTGACCCATTGCGGCGACAAACCGGCTTCGCCCAAAATTCGCGATAGGGAGGCCTGCGTGTGTTGTGACAGATGGCGCGGCGTGTCGAGGTGGAACCAACCGGCCCGGGTCAACCGGGCTTCCGGACTACCGAAGTTGGGCACAGCAACCAGAAAGATCCCCCCCGGCCGCAAAATTCTAGCCACCTCCGCCACAGTCGGACGCGGGTCGGAAAGATGCTCCAGCACATGCCACATCACAACCACATCGAAACTTTGGTCGGGAAACTTCAATTCATCCAGCAAGCCCACGCGGACCGGGAGTTTCAGGACTTCCCGGGCGAAACGGCAAGCGCCGTCAGAAAATTCCGTACCCATCACATCACAGCCGTTCCGCTGAAAGGCGCGGAGCAACAAGCCACGGCCACAGCCGACGTCCAGCACCCTGGCAGGCTTTCGGTTTAACCGGCGCAGCACTTGGGCCGACCGCCAGGCGTACAGTTTCTCCTGGAGCCATTCCATCACCGCCGGGAAACGGCGCCCATGCTGGTCGCCGTAATAACCGACGGGATAATAACGCCCAAGGTCCGCCGGCACCGGCACCGTGACCACCTGGTCGCACCGACGGCACCGCACCACCTGAAACGTCTCGCCGCTGATGTAATCAATGGCGGGAAACAGCGGTTCTGTGTCAGCGGTGGGATGAGGGCAACTCGGCATCCGAAAAACTAGACCGCAAACCAGCGCGCAAACAAGCGGAAACGACGGATCGCAGCATTTTTGGCTGGGCGAATGCGGGAATAAATCATATTTTACGGTCGTCCGCCATGCCGCCCAACCCCGGATCCGTCACCAATGCCGCCGGTCGAGCCACCCTGAAAAAGAGGACTTGGCCTCAATACCTGCTGCTGACGCTTACGCTGGTCGCGGCATCAGCAACTTTTTATTTTCCCTTCAGCGAGACCAGCAACCTGGATGCTTTGATGCTTTTGCTCGCGACGGCCTGCTCCATAGCCATCCTCGCCCGGCAGTTGCCACTGCAAAGCGTGTTATTCGCCGCCTTCATTACCGCGTTTATCGGCGGGGCCGCCCACGGCCTGAGCGCGCGGACCGGGCTGCCGTTCGGCCCGCTGATCTTTGATACAACCGCGGGCCCGAAACTGTTCAACATCGTACCCACAGTCGTGCCGCTGGTCTGGGTCATTGCCCTCTTTAATTCGCGGGGGGTCGCGCGCCTAATGCTGCGGCCGTGGCGGCGGGTTAAGACCTACGGCTTTCTGTTCATGGGGCTGACGGCGGGGCTGGCGCTCGCATTCGATCTGGCATTGGAACCCTTTGCCCATGCGAAGCATCTCTGGCGCTGGCAACCGACCATGATCACCATCACCTGGTACGGCGCAACGCCGTTGAGCTTTTTAGCCTGGGGGGCGGTTTCGTTGTTGATCCTCGTCATCATCATGCCATATCTGATCCGCAAGCAGCCAGGAAACCCCAGCGCGCCGGACTTCACTCCGTTGGCCTTGTGGCTGGGGGCCATCGTTTTATTTTCAGCCAACGCGGCGCAAGCCGGCTGTTGGACGGCGGTGGGCGTGAACGTGGTGATCGCCGGGATCGCGGCCCTGTTCTCGTGGCGTGGCGCGAAGTGGTGAACGGTCAGCTTTTCCGCGACACCATTAATTTGACCACGCGGGGGCCGTCCAGGTCCTCAACGCGCAACACAAACTCACCGACCGTCACAAAGTCGCCCGCCTTGGGGAAGCCACCGAGCTTTTCCGTGACCCAGCCGCTGGCGGTGGTGGTGTTTTCGTCGTGCGGCACCGTGCCGATGATTTTTTCCAGTTCGTGCAACGCCAGCGTGCCGGCGACTTCCCAACGGTTTTCGGCCAGGCGCACAAGCTCGGATTTCTCCGTGTCAAATTCATCTTGAATCTGTCCGACGAGCGCCTCGATGGCATTTTCCAAGGTCACGATGCCGACTGTGCCACCGAACTCGTCCACGACGATGGCAAAGTGGGAGCGGCGGTCAAGAAAACGTCGAAGCAGCTGGTCAAGCGCGGCGGTTTCCGGGATATAAAAGAGGGGCCGAGCCAGCGGCAGCAAATCCGCCGCCGTCGCCGCGCGCGCGCGCAAGGCATACAAGTCCTTGATATGAATCACGCCCAGCGTTTTGTCCAGATCGCCGCCGTCGCAGATGGGAAAGCGCGAATACCGCGTCTTTTCGGCGAGCGCCACGCAACTGGCCAACGGCGCGGTGGTAGCGAATACCGTGATCTCATTGCGCGGGCGCATGACCTCGCGGGCCGTGCGGTGCCGGAGGTCGAGCGCGTTCAAGATAAGGTCGCGCCGTTCGGCGGAACCCTGCGCGGCGGCCAGCACCACGCGCAATTCCTCCTCCGAATGGCGGGCGTGCAACTCACCGCCGGCAAAACCGAGCCAGTTCAAAACGACCTGCGACGACCGGTGCAGCACCCAAATGAACGGGTACGACAGCCGGTAAAACCAGGCGAGCGGGGTAGCCACCCACAGCGAGGTTGGCAGCGTGAGGCGGATGGCGATGGCCTTCGGCACCAGTTCGCCGGCGATGATGAGCAGGTAGCAGTTCACGAAAAAACCGACGACGATGGCAATGGTACCTTGCGTGTGTTCATTGGATATCCCGAGGAGCGGAAAGACCGGTTCGAGCAACGCCCGGAAAACCGGTTCCACCAGCACGCCCAGCGCCATGCTTGCGAGGGTGATGCCAAACTGCGTCGCGCCGATATACGAATCGATGTGCGCGACGATGTGCCGCGCCGTGCGCGCCCGGCGATTGCCTTTGGCCGCGAGCGGCGCAAGCTGCGTGTCGCGGATGCGCACAAAGGCCAGCTCTGCCGCAACGAAAAAGGCATTGAACATCACGAGCAGCACAACGGCGAGCAGCTTATAGCCGTCATTAATGGCATCGCTCCAACTCACAGCTTCACCTCGCCGAACATCAGTTTCAAAATGTCCTCCAACGACACCACGCCGGCCTCGTGACCATCGCGCGACAGCACAATGGCCAGCCGCTGGCCGGCGCGCTGCATCCGGCGCAGAGCGATCTCCAGCCGTGTGCCGTCGTCCAGGAACAGCGCGGGCGACATGAATTCACCGGCGGTCCGGCTCCCATCCAACTTTTCCCAATACAGCAGCGCGCTCGTATCGAGCATACCGGCAATACGCCGCTGTTGGTCGCGTGGCTCCCAGACCGGCAGGCGCGAAAGATTTTTTTCCTGGGCCAGCTTCAGCGCCTCGCCGACCGGCGACGAAACCGCGATAGAAAAAGTTTTGGCCAGCGGGATGGTGATCTGCGCCACGGTGAAATGCTGGAGATCCAGCACGCGGTTGACCATCGCGTGTTCGTCACCGGTGAGCGCCTGCGCAGCCTCGGCCATCACCGCGCGCATCTCCTCACGGTTGCCGAACAGCCGGCCCGTGAAGGCCTGGGCACCACGCCAGCGGAGGACGGTCCGCGAAACTCCCTCGACCACGAACACCAGCGGCGCGAGCGATAGATACACCAACCGAATGGCGTGGGCTGAAGCCAGGCACAGGCGGTTCGGATAGGTGCGAAACAGCATCTTCGGCAACAGGTCCGAGAACGAGTAAAAGATGAACACGATCACCGTGAAGAGCGCGATGATCACGGCCGTGTGCCCGGCAAACCAGTCGTGCAGCTTGGCGATCATCCAGCCGAGCAGGCAGAAGTTCACCAGCGTGTTGCCGACGAGAATGGTCCACAGGAATTTCTCCGGCTGTTCGAGGAAACCATGGAGGATCTGCGCCTGCCCGTTGCCCAGGCGCGCCAGCCGCCGCACGCGGAGCCGGTTCAGTGCAAACACCCCGGCTTCCATGCCCGAGAGCAGGAACGACAGCAGCAGGCACAGGGCGAGACCAAAAAAAGTGGTGAGGTATCCGCTCATCTGATTTGCTCCACCAGCAGTTCGCGCACGCGCCGTACATCCGCGACGTGGGCGGTTAATTTCAACCCGGCAAACACCGCCGTTTCCCCCGGTGCCGGCACCACGCCAAGCAGGTGCGTCAGCAGGCCGCCCATCGTTTCCACCTCAGTCACGTCCGGCAGCAGTGGAAATTCCCGGCGGAAATCCTCCAGCCGCATCGTGCCGTTCACGCGCCAGTGACCCGGCGACAATTTTTCCAGCACAAAACCCTGCGGTTCCAGCGGGGCGTGAATCCGGCCAACGATGCCGCCAAGAATATCCTCCATCGTCACGAGTCCCGCCGCGCTGCCAAATTCATCCAGCACGATGGCCAAGCCACGCTGCTGCTTCTGCAAAGCGCGGAACAACAGGAGCAAATTCATGGACTCCGGCACGAACGACGGAAACTCGATCACTTCCGCGAGGTCAATCTTCGGGTCAAACAAAAGCGCCCGCGTATTCAGGATGCCGACAATAGTGTCCGGCGTCTCATCGTAGATCGGCAGGCGGCGGTGCTTGAACTTCCGCGCGACCGCGAGCATTTCATCCACGGTGGCGTCGTCGGAAATGCACGCCATATCCGCGCGCGGCTGCATCACATCGCGCGCCGTGCGACGGTCGAGACTGATGATCTGGAGGATGATTTCGCGTTCTGATTCCTCAAGCGTGCCCTGTTGCCAGGCAAGTTCGAGCAGCTCCTGATATTCCGCCTCCGTCACAGCGGCGGGCGCCGTGACCGAGGCGGCCGCCTGCCGCAGGATGGCCGCGTTCGTCCATTGCGCGGCCCGGTAAAAAGGCTTCGTCACCCGCCGGAACAGCAGCAGCGGCCAAGCCACGCGTAATGCCCATCGTTCCGGTTGCCGCACCGCCAGGGTCTTGGGCAGCACCTCGCCAACCAGAAGCACCAGCGCGGCCAGCGCGAGCATCGTCAGGCCAAAGGCCCACTGCGCATCGAACACCATGCGAAGCGCGGCGGCCAGAATGGCGGCGTTAGCGAAGGTGTTGCCGAGGGCGAGCGTGGCCTGCAAATCCTGCGGCCGTTCGAGTAGTTGGGAAACGATCCGACCCGCGCCGGATTGTGCCTCGGCCAGTTGCGCCACCTGCCATTGGCTCAGGGAAAACATGGCCGTCTCCGCCAGCGCGAAGAAGAAACTCGCGCCCGCGAACACCAGCACTGCCATGACCATCGCCGTTTCCACGCGCCAAGCTTAACCGCAAACTGCCTACCGGAAAAGGGCAAAGGCAACGGTAAAAACGACCGGGACACGCTCGTGGCTTGGCCTGCTACGGCCAGCAATGAAGTGTAAATGCTTGCTCAATTTGCCGGCGGGGTACTGGGCGGGGTTTTGCGTTCCGCGAACCGCTGGAACACCACGAAGAAAGCCGGCACAAACAGCACCGCCAAACACGTCGAAGCTATCATACCGGAGGCGACAGCGATGCCCAGTGATTTGCGTGCGCTGGCCCCGGCCCCGTGGGCGAAGACCAGCGGCAGCACGCCAAGAATGAAGGTGAATGAGGTCATCAGGATGGGTCGGAAGCGCACCTGCGCAGATTCCACCGTCGCGTCCAAGATGCTCTTGCCGGCGGCGCGGTGTTCCCGGGCCATCTCGACGATGAGAATGGCATTCTTCGCTGACAAGGCGATCAGCAGCACCAGCCCGATCTGCACGTAAATGTTGTTCGCGAATCCGAGAATGAGCATCGCACTCACGGTGCCGAGCAGCGCCAGCGGCACGGCGAAAATCACCGCAGCCGGGGTGATCCAGCTTTCATACTGGCCGGCCAGGACCATATAGACCAACAGGATGGCCAGGCCAAAGATCAGAAAGGCGGAGTTGCCCACGAGCTTTTCCTGATAGGACATGGCGGTCCATTCAAAGGCCGTGCCCGGGCTGAGGTGCTGCTTCGCAATCCGCTGCATGACGTCCAAAGCCTGGCCAGAGCTGAAGCCTTCCGCCGCCGCGCCGTTGATGGTGGCGGAGGGAAACAAGTTGTACAACGTGATAACAGACGGACCGACGCTGGAGTGGATGTCCGCCAACGTCCCGAGCGGCACCATGTCGCCGCTTTGGCTGCGGACGTAATAACCCTTCAAATTATCCGCCGTCAGCCGCTGCGGGGCATCTGCCTGAGCGAAGACGGTAAAGTTGTGACCGAACTTGGTGAACAGGTTGACGTAGCTAGAGCCAAGATAAGTCTGCAAGGTGTCATAGACGTCACCGAGCGCAACGTTAAGCGTCTCGGCCTGGGCCGGGTCCACGGTCACGGAAATCTGCTGTACCTGTGAGCGAAATGGCGTGAAGGCCGTGCGGATGGCGACATTGGTCCGAGCGACTTTGGCGATGGCATCCGCCGTGCGCTGCAGCCGGACGAAATCATAGCTGCCATCGGTCAATTCCACCTGCATCTGAAAACCACCCGACAGGCCGAGACCGGGGATCGGCGGTGGCACCAGCACAAGCGTGCTGGCGTCCTGAAAATTCGCGAATTTCCGGGAAAGCTGGTTGTAGATGGCCGGCAGGCTTTCATTTTTGGCGCGTTCGCCCCAGTCCTTGAGCATAAGGTAGACGATGCCGGCGTTGGCCAGCGAGGCGCTGTTGTCCAACGGCGAGATGCCGCCGATAGCGATGGAACGCTCCACGCCGGGAACGGTGCGGCCGAGCGCGGCAATTTTATCCATGGCCAGCCGGGTGCGTTCCAGCGACGCGCCGTCCGGCAGTTGCACGGAAACAATCACATAGCCCTGATCCTCGGTAGGGATGAATCCGGTGGGAATGTGCATGAGCCCCCAGCCGGCAACGGCCACGAGCGCCAGCGCGATGACCACCATCAGGCCGCTGCGCTGCACCATACGCCGAATAAGCCGGGTGTAAAAATGTTCGGTCGGCACATAAACCGCATCGAAGCCACGGAAGAAAAAATTCTTCTTCCGGCCGGGCTCAACGGGCCGCAGCCAGAGCGCGCATTGCGTCGGCTTGAGCGTGATGGCGTTAACCGCGCTGATGACGGCCGTAACCGCAATGACCAGCGCAAATTGCCGGTACATCTGGCCGGTGATGCCCGGCATGAACGCGGGCGGCAGAAACACGGACATCAACACGAGAGTGATGCCGATAACCGGTCCGAACAGGTCACGCATCGCGTCAATGCTCGCCTGCTTGGGCGTCTTACCACGCTCGATGTGCTGGGCCGCGCCTTCGACGATCACGATGGCGTCGTCCACCACGATGCCGATGGCGAGCACGATGGCGAACAGCGTGAGCAGATTGACACTAAAACCAAGCAAAGCCATGCCGGCGAATGCACCGATAATCGTGACCGGAACCGTGGTCGCGGGAATGAGCGTCGCACGGCAGTTTTGAAGGAACACCAAGATAACCAGCAGCACGAGGAAGCCAGCCTCGAACAGGGTATGATAAACTTCATTGACCGATTCGCGGACAAACTTAGTGGTATCGAACGGAATCAAATAGGACAGACCTGGCGGAAAATTCCCGGCAAAGCCTTGCATCGCCTCGCGCACGAGGGCGGCGGTGGCCAGCGCGTTCGCCTCAGGCAACTGGTAAATGGCGAGGCCGCCGGCTTCCTGACCGTTGAGCTGGAAGAACTGGCTGTAGGTCTGCGCGCCAAGCTCCACGCGACCGATGTCCCGGACGCGGGTGATCTGTCCGCCGTTCCCGGGATCGGCCTTGACGATGATGTCCGCAAACTGGTTCGCGTCGGTCAGCGCGCCCTGAACATTCACTGTGAACTGAAACGCCTGGCCCGGCGGCGTGGGCGGCATGCCAATCTGGCCGGCGGCAACCTTGGCATTTTGCTTCTGAATGGCAGTAATGACATCTTTCGGTGTCAGCGAACGCGCCCGCATCAAATCCGGGTCCAGCCAGACGCGCATGCTATATTGGCCGATGCCAAACACGACGACGTCGCCGACGCCAGGCAATCGCGCCAGTTTGTCCTTCAGCGCAATCGTCCCATAGTTGCTCAGGAACAGTGCGTCCTGGTTTGTATTCGTCGAGGTCAACGTGATAATCTGAAGAATCGCGGTGGATTTCTTTTTTGTTACCACCCCCTGTTGCTGAACCGGGATGGGCAATTGAGCCATCGCGGCGGCGACGCGGTTCTGGACGAGCACCTGCGCAAAATCCAGGTCGGTGCCGACCTTAAAGGTGATGGTCAAGGTATAACGGCCATCCGACGTGCAGGTGGACTGCATGTAGAGCATTTTCTCCACGCCGTTGACCTGCTGTTCGATAGGCAAAGCGACGGTCTCAAGCAACGTCCGGGCACTGGCACCGGGATAACTTGCGGTGACCTGCACCGTCGGCGGCGTGATGGGCGGATACTGTGCCACCGGCAACGAAAAAATCGCCACGGCGCCAAGCAGCATGGTCAGCAGCGCGATGACATTGGAGAGCACCGGCCGCTCAATGAAGAATTTGGAAAACATGGCAGGCGTTCGAGTAAAAATTTAACGCCCCGAATCCATGGCGCCGGCAGGTGAATCCTGGATGGTGACCTTTTCGCCGGGGACAGCATTCATGAAGCCGTTGACCACCACGCGATCAGCCGGGCTGATTCCATCGCTGATGGCGCAGCCGTTTTCGGCCGTCGTTCCCTTTGACACTGTGCGCCGGACGACGACATCGTTCTCATCCACCACTAGTACATAGTCACCTTCCTGATCACTACCGACGGCGTTGACGGGAATCACGGGCAGCGGCTGCGGGTTGCCGAGCGGGATGCGGACGCGTGCAAACACGCCGGGAAACAGCGCCTTGTCCGCATTGCTCAAGACGGCGCGCAGCTCGATCGTACCCGACGAAGAACTGATGCCGGTGTTCACGAAATCAAGCGTGCCGGCATGCGGATAACCGGTTTCATTTTGCAGACCGATCAGGACCGGCACCTGGCCCGCGCCACTACCCGGCTCAAGGCCAAGTTTTTTCATCGCGGCACGAATGCTCAGCGCGTCCCGCTCGTTCAAGTTGAAATAAACGTAGATGGGCATGAGTTCATCAAGGTTGGCCAGCTTGGTGTCGCCGCTGACACCGACGAGATTGCCTACGTCCACCAGATGCCGGCCCATCCGCCCGCTGAAAGGCGCAGTGACATGGGTGTATCCGAGATTCAGTTTCGCGAGTTGGACCTGCGCCTGCGCCTGATCGCGTTGGCTCTGCCATTTTTCGACGTTGGCCACGGATGTGGCGTTCTGCTTGACCAGCTCCTGCTGCCGGTCATATTCCGACTGCGCCTGAAGCAACTGCGCCTGCGCGATTTTCAGCTGCTGCTCGTAAGGTTCCGGCTGGATGACGAAGAGGAGTTGATTGGGTTCAACGAACGCACCATCCGAAAAATTCACCGACTGCAAATAACCCGGAATGCGCGCAACCAGGTTGACAGATTGGGACGCGGCGGCGGTGCCGGTTAGATCGAGATAAGTTGTCACAGCTTCCAACATCGGATGACTGACGGTTACCAGCGGGGGAACCAATGACTTATCATCGCGCGACCTTCCGCAGCCGGACAGCAGGATAGCCGCGCAGCCAAGGCACAATGCAAATTGTAATCTCATAAGATCATAGGGGTAAGGGTTATTGACGATTCGGTTCGGTTCCGCGGGCAACGGGCGACCCCGGGGGCAAATGGTGCAACGGCTCCAGCATTCGACCCCAGTTGGTCCGCCGGGCCATTTCCGCCTTAACCGAGGCGGAAAGAATGTCGTTGGTGCCACGAATTTCCCAGCCGCCGCCCAGCGCGCGATAGACGGAAATGAGGCTGAGCATCAGATTTCCCTTCGTGGCGGCCACGTCGTCCTCCACGCTCAATTCCGACTGCTCCGCCGAGAGAACCGTGGTATAATCCGTCTGACCACTCTTGTATTGGATCAGCGCCAGTTCCGCCGAACGCCGCGCCGCGACCGCGGCCCGCGAGAGGGAAAGCAACGCGCTCTGCTGGCCGGCGAAATTCGCTAGGCCTGTATTCACTTCCTGCTGCGCGGTCAAAACGGTATTCTGATAATTGAGCAGCGCCTGTTCAAATAGCGCGTCCTGCACCCGCACTTGGTTGATAAGTCGTCCGTAGTTAAACACCGGGAAAACGACACCAGCTCCGGCATTGACCATGCGATTTTGCCAGTTGAACAGATCGCCCAACGAATTTTTTGCCTGATTATCCGAGGCGTAACCAAACTCTCCCGAAAGGGAAAAGGCCGGATACATCTGGGCTTTCGCGACACCGATCAGAGCCGAATAAGAAGCTGCCTGCAAACCTGCCGCCACCACGTCCGGGCGGCGGCGCAGCAAATCCTTCGGAATGCCCACCGCCACCGCGGGAGGCGCGACCGGGATTTGACTCGGGCCGGCCAAATGTTGGTCGATTTCGCCCGGCACCTCGCCGAGCAGGACGCCGAGGCCATATTTGTTCTGGGCGAGCACGGCATTAAGCAACGGAATTTGCGCCTCGGTCTGCTGCAGGCGGGTGGTCGCCTGCTGGAGGTCGCGCTCGCTGGCTTCACCGCCATTAAACTGGGCGGTGGCAATGCGCAGGCTTTCCGACTGCGTGGTCACGTTCCGGGTCGCGACGCGAATCCGTTCCTCCAAAGTGCGAATATTGACGTAGGTACTGGCGACATCGGCGATGAGCGTGATCATCGCGTCGTCGTAAGCGGCGATGGAACCGAGGAACCCTGCCCGGTCGGACTCGATACCGCGACGATACTTGCCCCAGAAATCGATTTCCCAGGTGGCTCCAAAAACAACCTGATCGGAAACATAATCCGGATTCACGCCGGGAATTTCGGCGAGCAAGCTGTTATTCAATTGCGCGTAATTTACCTGCCCAGAAATGCCCTGCTGCTGTGGAAACAGGTTGCCGAGCGAATGGTTGAGCCGCGCGCGCGTTTCTAAAATGCGCGCGCCAGCGATCTGGAGCGACAGATTGCGGGCACAGGCCGACTCAATGAGCTGGTTTAGTATGGGATCGTTTAAGTTTCGCCACCAAAAAATTTCCACGTCACTGAACGGCCGGTTCGTGATGGCCGGGTTGGTAGTCCACGTGGGCGCTACGTCGGCTTTAGGCACTTGGTAATTCGGGCCAACCATGCAGGAAGTCAGGAAAGTGGCTACCAAGGCGATGATCGTCAACGGCCGAACTTTCCCGGTAAAAACAGCCAAAGCTGACAAGGGCAAACCAATTTTATGGTCCGGAATTATCATGAATTTTCGCCGCCAATGTCCGGGATTTTCTCCAGTTCCAAAATAAAATCAAGATTTCGATCAAAATGAGTCTCCTAATGAAAAATTTTCCGCTCATTTTCATAACGGATAAAAGTGTTGAACGCGTGCCCAATCGGGTGTGATACAGGAAATTGATGAAGTCGATAAGAGCAGGCCCGACGCATTTGCCGGCCCTGGAAAAAATCATTGCGTCGAACCGGAACCGGCTGGTTCACCCGATCACCAAGCGGTTCCTTGGTTACGCCACCAGCTTGCAGGTCGTTTTCAGATTGAGATGCAGGCAAACCCCGGAAACTATCGGCGGACGCAAGGATTGGTGAAAGCACCGATGAGCCAACTGATTCGCCGTCGGTTCAGCGGTGCCGAAATCACCACTATCCCTTTACACCACGGGCAGAGGGTTAAAGGTTTTGCCAAGGATGGGTGCGCTCTTGGTCTGGAGCCAGTTCTCCAGCACTCCGGCATAGACGCTGCGGAAGTCGACGTTGTATTTCACGTCGCCCTGGTACAAATCCTCCGGCGCGAGACTCGGGTACCGGCCAAGCAAACCGGCCTTAACCTTGCTTCCAATAACGAACATCGGCGCGGCTGCACCGTGGTCGGTGCCACCGCTGGCGTTTTCGGAGACGCGCCGGCCAAATTCGCTGAAGGTCATGACGAGCACGCGGCCCATGTTACCTTGCGCCCGGAGGTCATCGGTGAAGGCCTTGACGGATTCCGCGAGGTCGCCGAGCAGCCGCTGCTGCGCGCCGAGCTGATTGGTATGAGTGTCGTAACCGCCCTGCGAGACGTAATAAACCCGCGTGGGCAATCCGCCGCCGATGAGCTTGGCGACGAGCTTGAGCGAGCCGCCAAGCTGGGAGGCGGGATAAGTCGCCTGATTTTGCACGCGCGCGGCGATGGCGCGGACCTCGTCGGAACTCTGCTGCGCATCGAGCGCGGTGCGGGTGATAAAATCCACCGCGCGGCCGCCGGTCATGGGCATGCCCGCCGGCAACATGGCGATGCTGCCGCCGGAATTATCTTCCGGCAGCGGGCTGGACAGCTCGAGTTCGTTCAGTTTTTTGTAAGATTCCTCGGTGGCGGTACCGTTGGCCAGGAAACGGTAGCTTTGCGGATTGTTGAAGACGATACCTTTGGGTTGGGCGGCAAAAAACGCTTCCGGCAGCGTATTACCAATCACCACACCCACCGCGGGGTCGGCTCCGGGACAGGCGTTGTCGAAATAGCGCCCCACCCAGCCGTATTTCTCGACCCGATCCGAGTCGCTGGCGGTCTGCCAGATTTCCGTGGAACGGAAATGCGAGCGATTGGGATTCGGATAACCAACGCCCTGGATGATGGAAAGCTGCCCCGCGTCGTAAAGTTCCTTGAAGCCTTTCATGGCGCCGTGCAGGCCAATATCGTCGTTGATCTTCAAAACGTCCGCCGCCGGCTGGCCGAGCTTCGGGCGCGCCTGGCGGTAATAATCATTGGCATAGGGGACAACCGTGTTCAGGCCGTCGTTGCCACCAGCCATCTGCAACACGACGAGAATGGTCGCGTCCTTGCCGGTGCGCGTCTGGATGGCGGAGTCGGCGGCCTCAGCCTGTAGCGCGTTGAAGGTGTTGGAAAGAAACGCCGGCATGGTCCACGCGAGCGAGCTGCCAAGAATGGTGCGGCGAAGAAACTCGCGGCGGGTCTGGAGGGTGATTTCGTTTTTCATTGGTCAGGTGACTTGATATTCCGGTGTGGACATCATCAGCCGGATGGTGGTGAGAATGTCGGCGTCAGATAATTTGGTTTTGCCATTCAGGAAGTCGCGCAGGGTCTGTTCTTGATCCTGGTTGAGTTTGGTCTGGAACAGCCGGTTTTCCAGCGCAGCAACAATCGTAGTCTGGTCGGTGCGCTGCTCGGGCGAGAGAATTTTTTCCACATCCACGCCGCCCAGGCGGAGGCGCGACAGCGCCTTCAAAGCTTTTTCTCCGCCGGCACCACCCGGCTTACGAGCGAAATCGCCGGCCGTCAGCGGCGGCAGCGTGCCCTCCACCAACGCCTGCGCGTCATTGTAGCGCGAGAGCAGCGTATTAGTGGTAATCCAAGTGATGCCGCCGTCCCAGCCCTTAACATTCGGCGGTGCGAACAGGTCCTGGCCGAGCTGGCGCAGCATCCCATAGCTGACAAGGGTGGGTGGCAGGTCGCATTCCAGCACGCGTACACTGCCGGCGAGCCATTGCACGGGGCTCTTGACCTGGTTGCGAACAATGTCCGGCGCATAGAACTCCTCGCTGCGGAACAGCACGCGGAGAAACGGCTTGAAGTTATTGCCGTGCGCGCGAAGCTCCGCCGCCAATGCCTCGTTCAAGGCCGGCGACGGCTCCTGACCGGCGAAATAATTCCACAACTTGGCGGTGATGAATTTCGCGGCCTGCGGCTGCGCTACAATGATCTGGATGAAGTCCTCACCATCAAAGTTTCCGGTGCGACCCAGGATGGTCTTGACCCCGTCGTCATGGACCCGGGGGCGGAAGATATATTTCTGCGTATGCGGTTCCAACGACCAGCCGGTCAACGCCCGCGCGGCCTCGGTGATATCGGATTCGGTATAATGACCTTCGCCGAGCGCAAACAGCTCCATGACCTCACGCGCAAAATTTTCATTCGGATGATCTTTCCGGCTCTGCGCCTGGTCGAGCCAGACGAGCATGGCGGGATCCTGGCCGGCGGCGATAAGCAACTCACGCCAGTTGCCGGTGGCCAGACGCCGAAAGAGTTCATTCTGCCGCCACATGTAATACGGGTTGCGCACTTTCTCGAAGCTCGTCGCGAAATGGCCGTGCCAGAACAGCACCAACTTCTCCTGCAACGGCCGCGGTCCGCGCACCATCCGTTGCAGCCACCAGCCGCGGAGCTCCTGCATGCGGATTTGAATCGTCCGCTGCTCCGCCTGCTGCAATTTCTTCTTTTCCTCCGGGGTGGCGGCGTTCTGGACGGCCTCGCGATATTGCCGGATTTCCTCCGGATTCGGCCGGGCCCAATCGGGATTCGGGGTCGGGTCGGGGATCTTTTCGTAGTCCAGCAGGAAGCCAACCGCCTGGTCCGGAGCCAGCGCGGCCAATCGCGCAATTTCCACCGGTGGACCGCCAAAGCCAGCACGGTTCAGCAGATGCGCCGCGGTGGCGTAGTTCCATTGGTCGGATGAGAGCGCCTTAAGCATGCTATTTAACAATCTAACAGACGAACATCGGCCCAAACAGGTTTCAAATCAATGCCAAGCATCGGCAGAGCAGCGAAGATGGGCCGGCGGAAACTCGCGGCTTGTCCCGGCTTGGCGATTCGCCTAGATTGCCCCGACCCAATAATTATTTCATGCCAGTCCCGCGCAAACTACGTTACGGAATGGTCGGCGGCGGCCCGAACGCCTTCATCGGCGCAGTTCACCGCTTGGCCGCCAATCTGGACGGCCAGATTGAACTGGTTGCGGGCGCGTTTTCCGCCGATGCCAAAAATTCGCGGATGACCGGCAAACAGCTTTTCCTCAACCCCCGGCGGGCGTATGCGAGCTACGCGGAAATGGCGGTGCGCGAGGCGGCGCTGCCGGCGGATGAGCGGATTGATTTCGTGGCCATCGTCACGCCGAATTTTTTGCATGCGCCGGTCGCGACGACCTTTCTGAAGGCAGGCTTCCACGTCGTCTGCGACAAGCCGATGACGTTGACGCTCGCGGAGGCGAAGGCGTTACGCAACACGGTGCGCAAGACCGGAAAAGTATTTGCGCTGACGCACAACTACACCGGCTACCCGATGGTGAAGGAGGCGCGCGAACTGGTCCGCACCGGCAAGCTCGGAAAAATCCTGAAGGTGGTCGCCGAATATCCGCAGGGCTGGCTGCTCGACAAAATCGAAGCCGCCGGCCAGAAACAGGCGGCATGGCGGCTCGATCCGCGGCGCGCCGGCGCGAGCAGTTGCGTGGGCGACATCGGCACCCACGCGGAGAATCTTGGTCGCTATATCACCGGCCTGGAAATCGAGTCGCTGTGCGCGGAGTTCACTTCGTTCATTCCCGGGCGCAAATTGGAGGACGATGCAAACCTGCTGCTCCGCTACCGGGGCGGCGCCAAAGGCGTACTGCATTGCTCGCAGATTTCGTGCGGCGAGGAAAACAACCTGAACATTCGGGTTTACGGAACCCTCGGTTCACTCGCCTGGCACCAGGAACATCCGAATGAATTGAAGTTTATTCCCAAGGGCGAGCCGGTGCGAATTCTCCGGCGCGGCAACGGCTACGTCAGCGACGCGGCGAAGAAGTTTACGCGGCTGCCGTTCGGCCATCCCGAGGCGTTCATCGAGGCGTTCGCGAACATTTACCTCGAGGCCGTCGCGGCGATCCGCGCGAGCCTGGCGAGCAAGCGCTTTACTGGTGATTTCCCCACGGTGGACGACGGGGTCATGGGCATGGCGTTCATCGAAACCGCCGTAAAATCGGCGGCGTCCAACGCAAAATGGATGAAATTTCCAAAGCTCTAATCCTTATGCCAATGAATCAACAAATCCTGGCGCTCATCTCGCTCGCGGCCATGCCGGTGCTGGCACAAAATTCTATTGGGCCGGCCACCACCCCGCCGAAGCCCCAGGAAATTGTGATTAATGGGGTCGCCGGTTTTCAGGACACGCCGATGCAGCCGGACGGCCAGTGGCATGTCCATGACCCGGCGCGACCGCAGCCACCGGTGATCGCCCCGGGCGTGTCCTTCAGTCAACTGGCTACGCCTCCCAGTGACGCCCTGGTTTTGTTCGACGGACACGATTTGTCTGCCTGGCGCGACAAGCGAACTGGCGGTCCGGCGCCGTGGACAATTGAAGATGGGGCGATGGTTTCCGCCAAGGATGACATCGTGACCACGAATGAATTCGGCGACCTGCAATTGCATCTGGAATTCAGAGAACCAACCCCCGCCACAGGCTTGGGCCAGGGCCGGGGCAACAGCGGCGTATTTTTGATGGGGCACTACGAGGTGCAGGTTTTGGACGGCTATAACAATCCCACCTATGCGGACGGCACCACCGGCGCGGTTTACGCCCAACATCCACCACTCGCCAACGCCTGCCGACCACCGGGCGAATGGCAGACCTACGACCTGATTTTCACGGTGCCGCATTTTGATGCGGCTGGCAAACTGACGGTGCCGGGTTATGTAACGGTGATCCTCAACGGAGTGGTGGTGCAAAATCATCAGGCCATCCGCGGCGACACCACCTACCGCTCCGTGGGAAATTATTCATACCACAACCCCACCGGCCCGCTGGCATTGCAGTTCCATAAAAACGCCGTTGCTTTTCGGAACGTGTGGGTGCGGTCGGTGCCGCTGGTTGACGAACCTTGAGCCCCAACCGGGCGCCTTCGAATTATTATGAAAATGCTGCTCACACTTTTGATGGCCGCGTTGGCGGCGACTTCGCTCCACGCCGCACCTAAAAAACTTCTGGTCGTCACCACGACGACCGGCTTCCGGCACAGCTCGATTCCGACGGCGGAAAAAATCCTCGCGCAGCTCGCGCGCGACAGCGGGGAGTTCACCGTGGATTTCGTGGAGCAGCCGCCCGGGCATCCGGCGGTTGGGTTTCCGCCAAAATCGTCACCGGAAGCCAGCGAGGCGGACCAAGCGGCGTTTGCCGCCGCCGAGGCCGCGTGGAATGATAAATTGAAAGCCGTGCTGCAAAAACTGTCGCCGGAGTCGCTAGCGCATTATGACGGCGTGATTTTTGCGAGCACCACGGGCGACTTGCCGATTCCCGACCCCCAGGGATTTCTCAACTGGATCAAGGCCGGGCATGCGTTCATCGGTATCCACGCGGCGAGCGACACATTCCATCACTGGCCAGATTTTGCGGCGATGCTGGGCGGCGAATTTCAGCATCACGGCCCCCAGGTCAGCGTGGTCTGCCTGAATCAGGATCCGGAAAATCCCGCCACGACGCAACTGGGCCAGACTTGGACCATCCAACAGGAGGAGATATACCAGTTCAAACATTATACCCCGACGAACGTTCACGACCTGCTCATCCTCGACAAACATCCAGAAAGTGGTTTGCCCGGACACTTTCCGGTCGCTTGGTGCAAGGCTTACGGCCAAGGCCGGGTCTTTTATACTTCCCTCGGTCACCGCGAAGACATCTGGGACACCGATCCCGATCTGAAAGACCGGAAAAATGACGTCGCCATCAGCAAGGCCTATCAGCAGCACATCCTGGGCGGCATCGAATGGGCGCTGGGATTGAAAAAATAATTTTACCAGTCACCGGCAGCATCAATTCCAAGCCTTCAGTTTTCAATCAACTCAATTTTGCAATCGCCGACGAAATTCCAGACACGCCTGGGCGATGTCCGGAGAGTTGAGGATGGCGGAGACAACGCAGATGCGCCGCGCACCCGCCGCCAGCACGGCGTCGAGGGTTTGGAGGTTGATGCCACCAATCGCAAACCACGGCACCGTCGCATTGGCCGCCGCCCAGCGGACGTAGTCGAGCGTCACCGGCTTGGCGGCCGGCTTGGTGCCGGTGGCATAGACGGGCCCGATGGCAAGGTAATCCGCCCCGGACGCAAGCGCGCGCTGCGCCTGCGCCGGTGCGTGCGTGGAAAGGCCGATGCGCAGCGGACAGTTACCAGCCAGCAATTCGGCGATGTGCGTGTGGCCGGCGTCGAAGAAATCTTCCTGACCCAAGTGGCAGAGCTCCGCGCCGATTTCTTTCGCGAGGTCCAGATGGTCATTGATGACGAGACCGACATTGGCGCGGCGCGTGATAGGTAAAACCTTTTCCGCCATCCGCCGGAGGTCGTCCGGCGGGGAATTTTTGGCGCGGAGCTGGATCAAATCACTGCCGCCGTCGCACAATTGTTGCGCGACGAGTTCAGGCGCGCGGCCATGCAGGTAGGCCGTGTCCACGAAGGTGTAAAGCTGGCAGTCCGCTAGCGGTTTCACGGCGCGAGGGTGGCAGAATCAGCGGGTCCGATCAAACGCCAACTGCCAGAACCCGTCGCAGCGCGCGGCCAAAACGACGAGCGGAGTTTGCAACGCCGGCGCGAGTATGAGGCGCTGCAGCCATTTGGCCCAAACCAGCCGGCGGGCAAAGGCGGCGTCGCAACTCTGGGCGATCTGCCGGCGCACTTCGCCCCAGGACGCCTCGCCCCGGCTCCAGGCGGCGAGCGGCGCCACAGCCAGTTCCGCCGACTCGAAAGCCATGGACATCCCGTTGCCGGTAACCGGCGGGATCATGGTAATGGCGTCACCGACAGAAATCTCAGCGCGCGTGACCGCCTGTCGCGGCGACAAGGAAAGCCCGGCGACGGAACAAAAAGAATCGTCGTCGAACACCGCGTCGGCCAGCCGCTCACGCAACGCGGAACCCGGCTGGCCGCGCAGGAGTTCACGCGAATTTTTGTTCCCGTCATGGTCGTTCGCCTTTTTTCGGAACAGGCCGCAGACATTCACTTCGCCGTCATCGAGGCGGCACAGGCCGACGTAACCGCGCGGTGAAACGTGCATTTCCAGATCCGCCGTGAGCGAAACGTTCCGCGCATGCACCTTGAGGCCAAACCAGCGCGCCCCACCCGGCTCCGCTTCGGCGCGGCGGCCGGTAGCCCGCACCAGACCTTCGCCAAGGTCGGCCAGCGGGGCGCGTTGGTCTTCGCGTAATTCGCCGCCGTGGTCGCGGAATTGTTTGGCGAGCGCGGCATCGAGCCTGAAGCGGGAGAGGCAAAGCGCCGGAGACGGCAACGAGCGCGGCGTGGTGGCTTGGGTGGCGGAATAGAAAGCCGTGGTTTGCGCCGGGACGGCACCGGCTTGGTCAAGCAATGCCCGCAGGCCCAGCCGCGCGAGCGTGAGTTGGCCGCGGCCGCTGATGAATTCGCCGCAGACGCGATGCCGGGGATAATGGCCCGCCTCGTGGAGCGTGACCGCTACGCCGCATTGCCGCAGCCCGAGGCCAAGCGTCAACCCGGCGAGGCCGCCGCCGATAATCGTAATAGATTTGTTTCCAGCCATGTTCAGGCAATTTTCTGCGCGATGAAAATATGGCTAAACGCGCCGACGGAATGCTCGGTGAGTTGCCAGGCTTGCCGGTCAGGCCATAAGGACGACAGTTCCAGACCAGAAAAACCGGCGCGCACACTCACAACGGCGTCGTGCCGGGTCACAAAGTTGCAGCCGATGGCCCAGAGCAACCGACTGCAAAACAGCGGCCACGCCGCCCGACGCGGTTCGACGGCGATGAAAAGTTTGACGCGCCGGGAAATGATCCCCAGCAGGGCGGCGAGCTGTGGATCTTCAAAATGATGGAGGAACAGATTAGCGACCACCGTGTCGCCGTCCGCCGGCGACCAATTAAAAACGTCCGAAATAATCGCGCTCGCATTCCAGCCCAGCCGAGCAAAGCCGGACAGGGTTTCGGGGGCGACAAGGCTTTGCCGGTCGAGCAGTGTGACGGCAACACCGGTCCGGCGGGGCACCATTTGATGGGCGGCGGAAAGCAAGAATTTGCCATCGCCGGCACCAAGTTCGGTGATCCGGGGCGGGGCCGGCACGAGCCAATGATCCGCCAGCGCGCGGGCCATGATGGCAGGGTTGCGCATCCACGCGTTGACGCGATGCAAGTCGAGGCGGGAACGGAGCGCTGCGGGGTCGGCCGTCGGCAGCGAATCGAGCAGTTCCGACTGGACGAGGCGTTTCACTTTCCCACTTCGAGCAAGGCCCCGTGACAACTGAAGCCCGCGCCGAATGCGGACATCCACCAAAGACCGTCCGGCACGGAGTCGTTTAACGCGGCTTCCAAGACAAAGTACACGGTCGGACTGCTGATGTTGCCGAATTCGCGCAGCACAGCGGAGCTGTGCCGCACATCAGACTCGGCCAATTGAAGCTGGTCGCGCAGCGCGAGAATCACATCGCGGCCACCCGTGTGCAAAATCCAGCCGGTGACTTGGTCGCGGCTGACGCCCGCCTCGACGAGCGAATCGGAGAATAATTGGCCCGCAATTTTGCTGGCAATCTGAGGGATCTGGGGCAGCAGGATGTTCCGCAACATGCCGTTCTGGTGGCGGAAACGCAGCGTGTCGCGCTCGGCAGTCACGAGGCGCGAGGCGGCAAATTTCCATTCGACGCGCCGACGGATGGGGAGTGGTTCATTGGATAAAACCGCTGCGCCCGCGCCGTCACCAAAGAGGCAGGCGCTGATCAGGACGCCGGCATCGTCATCGAGAAAGAAGGCGGCACTGCAAACCTCGACGCAGATGGAGAGGACTTTTTTGGCCCGACCGGCGGTCAGAATCGCCTCGCCGGTGCGGAAGTTGGGCAGCGCCGCACCGCAGCCCTGGCCGACCAAGTCGAGCGCGAACACATCCGTACGCAATCCAAGTTGCTCGCTGACATAGCTGGTCAGACCCGGGCAAAGATAGCCAGTGCAAGTACTGATGAGGACGGCGTCCATTTGATCGGCGGTGCAGCCGGCATCCTGCAAGGCATGTTGCGCAGCCTCGACGGCGAGCGCGGGGGCGTGCCGGGCAAAGCGCGCCTGCAACGCATCCGGCGTGCGTTCAAATACGTCCGACAACGGTTCCAGCGCCAGATGACGCGAACCGATGCCATTGTCGCCGCAAAGCACCTTTTTCAGAATGGCATGCGAGCGCGGGGTTAACTGTGCGAACGGAGCCGAGTGGCGCAACGCATCCCAGCATTCGCGCTGTCCGTAGCGCTGACTGGGGGCGGCTGTCCCGAGACCTATGAAAAACATGGAGGACGCTAGCGCAGCCTGGATGGTAAAGCGAATTTAAATAAAATAGCGGCGGAACAAGCCCAGCCACCCTTGCGAAAATGACCGGACTTACTTCACCCCGGCGAGATAGCCGAAGCGTTTCTTGAATTCTTCGGGCGTCTGCTTGATGACGGCGGCAAGCTTCGCAAGCTGCTTGGCGTCTTCAAAATCTTCGTGGTTCAACCGGATCATATAGGCCATGGCACATTCGTAGGCTTCCCCGTCCACGTTGACCCGGCGGTTTTGCATGCGGCCGGTCTGGGGATCCAGCATATCCTCGAAGGGCAGCGGTTTCATCTTGCCGTCCACAAAGCTGATAATGGCCCCGTATTTGTCAGCCTCAGTCGAGCGGAGGAATTTGACGGCGGCATAGCCCAGGTCGCGGGTGTATTCGGCGTCGAAGGGGATCGGATCGGCACAGCGGAGTTCGTAGCCGAGATCCTTGTCAATAAACGTCATGTTGATGCCAAGCTGGTCGAGCCGCGCGGTCAGGAACTCCTTCATCAGGCGGCCAAATTCGATTTCCCCGAGGCGCAAGTGGCCGTGGTCGTCCCGAACAATTTTGCCAAACCGTTCAAGCTGGCCTTCCGGCATCGCCACCAGCAGGCCCTTCTCACCGAGTGATTCAATCAAACCCTCGGCCAGCACGACGAGGCCGTAGTGGGAGCCTTCGGCTTTGCGCTTGATGATTGAACCAATGATGATGTCACAGACCTCGTCCACGGTGACGGGCCGGCCGCGAAATTCCTCGGAGATGACCGAGAGCGTGGCGGCGGACGCCTTGGCAATGCCGAGCGCAAGATGCCCCGCCGCCCGGCCCATGCTGATGATCAAATACCAGCGCGACGTGGTGCGCGCATCTTCCATGAGGTTGCGGACGATTTGGACACCATAATGACGGGCCGTTTCGTAGCCGAAGGTCGGGGCGGTGCCGGGCAGCGGCAGGTCGTTGTCAATCGTCTTAGGCACGTGCGCGACCTTGATTTCGCCATTGCTGCGCTTGCGGACCACGCTGGCGGAAAAGGCCGTATCGTCGCCACCGATGGTCACCAGCGCCGTGATGCCCAGCTTATGAAACACCGTGAACAAATTGCGCATGTGCTCTTCGGACTTGGTCGGATTGGTGCGCGCCGTGCCGAGGATGGAGCCGCCCCGGAGGTGGATGTCACGCACGTCACGGATGGACAACGGTTTGATCTGTGTCGTGTCGCCAGCCGAAATGTGTTTAAAGCCGTCGCGGAAGCCGATGACTTCGTAACCCTGGTTGATGCCCTCGATGGTGGCGGCCGCGATGACGCCGTTAAGGCCCGGGGCCGGTCCGCCGCCCACTAAAATTCCGAGTCTGCCTTTGGTGCTCATGGTATTGAAAGTTGCATTATTACGGTTGATTTGGCCAGCGTGCCCGCCTCAACCAAAAAATTCAATTCCATTCTTCCCGGCATCTGGCCACAATCGGCACCGTAAAATGAACCGCGCCGTATTTCTAGACCGCGATGGCACGCTCATCGTGGAAAAAAATTATTTACACCGGCCAGAAGAAGTAGAGGTTTTTCCCGGGGCGGGTGCCGCGCTCAAACGGCTGGCCGATGCCGGGTTCAAGCTGTTGGTCGTCACCAATCAATCCGGCATCGGGCGCGGTTTATTCACCTTGGCCGACGCCGAAGCGGTGAATGCCCGTGTCCGCCAGGAGTTCGCCCAAGCCGGCGTGCATTTTGATAAAACTTACATTGCGCCCGAAGCGCCTGACCAACCCAGCCGCGTGCGCAAGCCGTCACCACAGTTTTTATTCGACGCCCGCGAGGAATTTGATTTGAACCTCGCCACCAGTTTCATGGTCGGAGACAAGCTGATTGACCTCGAATGCGGCTGGAATGCCGGCGTGCAAAGGAGCATACTCGTCCGCACCGGTTACGGCGCGGGCGTGGAACGCGACGAACCGGATCAAATCCGGCGCGCCGTCGTCGTGGACGGCCTGGCCGGGGCGGCGGAGTGGATATTAAAGTCGGGCGACGCGGCCACGTAGTTGGCAGTTAGAAAAAAACGGGTGGAGCAGCCGCTCCGCCCGACCAAAATAATTTATGTGTGGCATTATCGGATACGTCGGGAAGAAAGCGGCCTCGCCCATCCTCTTGGAGGGTTTGCGGCGGCTGGAATATCGCGGGTATGACAGCGCTGGCGTGGCGGTGCTGGATCACGCCCGGCTATCGCTCCGCAAAAAAAAAGGCCGGATCGACGAGGGCATCGCGCGGGTGCTCAAAGCTGAACCCGCCGCCGGCAGCCTTGGCATCGCCCACACCCGCTGGGCCACGCACGGCGTGCCGTCGGACCTCAACTGCCATCCGCACCTCGACGCCTCCGGCAAGATCGCCGTCGTCCACAACGGGGTCATTGAGAATTACGATGCGCTCAAGCAAAAGCTCATTCGCGCCGGCCATAAGTTCAAATCCGACACCGACACCGAAGTCCTCGCTCATTTGATCGGCGAATTTTATCTGAAACCGGGGATGGGAAATAAAAAATCAGAGACCGGCAATGAACTGACGCTGGCCGTCTGCGAGGCGTTGCGCGAGGTTATCGGCACCTACGGCCTCGCCGTGATCTGCACGGATTTTCCGGACCTGATCATCGGCGCACGGCGCGGTTCGCCACTCATTATCGGCCTCGGAAAAAATGAAAACTTCCTCGCCAGCGACGCCAACGCCATTGTTGCCCACACCAAAAAAGTGGTTTACCTGAACGACTACGACGTGGCCACCATCACGCCGGAACGCTTCGACATTGTAAATCTTGGCGCGGACACGGCCAACGTGCAAATCAGCCAGCTCGAGTTTTCGCAGGAAGACGCCGCGCGCGGCAAGCACGCTCACTTCATGCTCAAGGAAATCTATGAGCAACCGCAGACCATCCTGAACGCCCTGCGCGGCCGGCTGGATTTTGAAGGGGCCACGGCCAAGTTCGGCGGCTTGAACATGACCGCCGCCGAACTGCGCGGGATTGACCGCATCGTCATCGCCGCCAGCGGCACGAGCTGGCACGCGGCGCTCGTCGGCGAATATCTGATTGAAGAACTCGCCCAGATTCCCGTCGAGGTGGAGTTCGCGCACGAATTTTGTTACCGCAATTGTCCACTGGAAAAAAACACCGTCCTGCTCGTGCTCTCGCAATCCGGCGAGACGGCGGACACCCTGGCCGCCCTGCGCGAAGCCAAGCGCCGCGGTCATCGCGCCCTCGCCATCGTCAACGTCGTCGGGAGTACCATCGCCCGCGAATCCGACGGCGGTATCTACATGCACGCCGGCCCGGAGATTGGCGTGGCCTCCACCAAGGCCTTCGTCTCCACGATCACCATTTTGACCCTGCTGGCCGTGCATCTCGGGCGCATGCGGCAGCTCTCCGCCAAGCGCGCCCTGGATGTGTTGCACGGCTTGGAAGCGTTGCCGGGGCAGATTGAAAAAATCCTGGCCCAGGACGCCGCGTTCAAAAAAGTCGCCAAGAAATACGCCCGGGCTGAAGATTTCTTTTTTCTCGGCCGCGGCTACACCTTCCCCATCGCCCTCGAAGGCGCGCTCAAACTGAAGGAAATCTCCTACATCCACGCCGAGGGATATTCCGCGGCGGAAATGAAGCACGGACCCATTGCCCTGATTGATCCCCAGACCCCGACCGTGTTTCTTGTGCCACAGGATGCCATGTATGAGAAGACCATGGCCAACCTCGCCATGATCCGCGCCCGTCAAGGCCCGATCATTGCGCTGGCCACCGCCGGCGATCAAGCCATCAAGAAAGTGGCCGACGACGTCATCTATCTGCCCCCTGCCCTCGACCTGCTGAACCCCATCATGGCGACCGTGCCGCTGCAACTCTTCGCCTATCACATTGCCGTCGCGCGGGGCTGTGACGTTGACAAGCCGCGCAACCTGGCGAAAAGTGTGACGGTGGAGTAGAAACCGTTCAAGACTAAGGCTGTACTTTTATTTGGGCGGTCGGTGCGGGCGGCGGGCTGAGGAAAAGCGGCGGAGGGCCGCCGCACTCCAAGACGCTGGCGGGTTGGCCAGCGACCATTAAATTGTACGTAACCTCTTGGTGGCGATAGTTATTTCACCAGCGTGCGGACGAAGCGGTCCATGCGCACCAGCCCCTTCTCGATGTTCGCCAGGCTCGTGGCGTAGCTGAGGCGGATGTAATCATCCGCGCCGAACGCGATGCCGGGGACGGCGGCGACTTTTTCCTGTTCCAGCAATTTGGCGCAGAACTCGGCGGACTTGAGGCCGGTCCGGGAAATGTTCGGGAAAAGGTAAAACGCGCCCTTGGCGTTCACGCAGGTGATGCCGGGCATGGCGTTCAGCTTGGCGTGCGCGTAGCGACGGCGCTTGTCGTATTCCGCCAGCCAGAGCGGAAGGTGATCCTGCGGCCCGTTCAACGCGGCCACGCCGCCTTTCTGGGCGAACGAGGTGGGGTTGCTCGTGCTGTGGCTTTGCACGGCGTCAATGGCCTTGGCAATCGGTTCCGGCGCGGCGAGAAAACCCAGCCGCCAGCCGGTCATGGAATAGGCTTTGGCCAAACCGTGAACGATGATGGTGTGGTCGTAGTGCGCCGGTGAGAAGCTGGCGACGCTTTTCACCTTCGCACCGTCGTAAAGGAGGTGTTCGTAAATTTCGTCGCTCATGATGAGGACGTTTTTCTCCACGCAAATGTCGCCGAGCGCCTTTACTTCTTCCGGCGTGTAGACGGAGCCGGTCGGGTTACTCGGGGAATTGAGGACGAACAGCCGCGTGTTGGGCGTGATGGCCGCGCGCAACTGCGCCGGCGTGACCTTGAACTCCGTCTGGTCCGTGGTCTGAAGGATGACCGGCTTGGCCCCGGCCAGTTTGACCATTTCCGGATAGCTCAGCCAGTACGGGGCGGGGATGATGACCTCGTCGCCGGGCTCGCACGTAGCGAGAATGACATTGTAACAGGAATGCTTGCCTCCGCAGGAGACGATGATCTGGGCGGGCTTGTAGGTAAGGCCGTTTTCGCGCTGGAACTTGGCGGCGATGGCTTCGCGCAATTCCGGGATGCCGCTGCTGGGGGTGTATTTGGTGAAGCCGGCGGCAAGCGCCTTGGCGGCGGCGTCCTTGATGTGCTGCGGGGTGTCGAAATCCGGTTCGCCGGCGCCGAAGCCAACGACGTCATCGCCGGCCGCTTTCATTGCTTTGGCCTTGGAATCAATCGCCAGGGTGAGCGATGGGGCGAGCGACGCGGCGCGATGGGAGATTTTGTAGTTCATAAATTGAGCGCAAAGAGCATAAATTGAAACCGCGTCAGCGCAAGGAAGGAAAATGCTTTTACCGGTTGTTGCACGAAAAAACGCCGGCAAAAAATATAAACGAAATAGGAAACTATTGTGGGCGAGTTTAAGTGAAAGTCTGTCGAATCCTGACGAGGTTAGAGGCCAAGCGCCGGTTTACTGACAGTTTCACTGACAGTGGCCCGCCATATTTGTGCAACTCGTTGCCGCTCAAGCGGCAAAAGTGGCTCCAGAGGTAGGGCTCGAACCTACAACTTCGCGGTTAACAGCCGCGCGCTCTACCATTGAGCTACTCTGGAACGCAAAGGACGAATAATTTACAGGGCACGGCGCGTTCGTCAAACCGATTCGTCAAACTTTTTGGCATTGCGGGCAGTAAAATGTGCTCCGCGCTGCTTGGACGAGGCGGCGGATCGGGGCGCCGCAGTTCACACACGGTTGGCCGGCGCGATCGTAAACGCAAAGCCGCTCCGCATAATAATCCGGGGCTGTCGCGGCGCGGCCAAAATAAAACAGCCCGTCGGTCTTTCGCCCCGCGAAATTCAGCGGAATCGTGCTGCCGCAATCAATCGCCTCCTGCAGCACGGCGCGGATGGCGGACCAGAGGTTGGCGACCGATTTCGCGGCGAGCTGGTGGGCGCGTCGGCGCGGGGAAATCCGGGCGCGGAACAGGGCTTCGCTCGCGTATATGTTCCCGACGCCGGCGACGAGCGACTGGTCCAGAAGCTTCACCTTGACGGCCTGCCGGGACGTTTTCAGTTTCGCGCGCAGCAATACCGGCGTGAAGGTCGGGTCCCATGGCTCCGGCCCCAGCTTTGCCGCCGCGGCCAGGTCGAGCGTCAGCCGGCCGAAATAGCGGGTGTCTTCGTAGATGAAATTGCGCGGGCCGAGGTGCAAAACCACCGCGGCGTGTTTGGGCAACGGGTCGGCCCGGGGGGCGAGATACATCCGGCCGGTCATGCCGAGATGGCCGAGTAGAAAAATCGGGGTGCGAGAACGCTTCGGCCGCAGGGTAAAGAGCAGATATTTACCGCGCCGTTGCAGGCCGACAAACGTCGCACCCCGCAGGACGCTTTGGAATCGCCGCGGGGCGGTGGGAGCCACGACCTTGGCGCGGCGGATGTCCACGGCGCGGATGGTTTGGCCGGCCAGCAGCGGGCGCAGATGCCGGACGAGCACCTCGACTTCGGGCAATTCGGGCATGAAGGCGGATCAGGCGGTGACGAGCGTGCCGACTTTCTCGCCGAGCACCACGCGCTTGAGGTTGTGCGGCCGGAAGAAGTCGAACACGATGATGGGCATTTTGTTGTCCATGCAGAGCGAGAAGGCGGTGGAATCCATCACCTGCAACCGCCGCTGGAGCGCGTCGAGGTAGGAGATTTGGGCGAAGCGTTTTGCCCGGGGATTTTTCTTGGGGTCGGAATCGTAGATCCCGTCCACCTTGGTCGCCTTGAGAATGACTTCCGCGCCGATTTCGTTGGCGCGCAAGGCCGCGGCGGTGTCGGTGGAAAAATACGGGTTGCCGGTGCCGCCGCCGAAGATAACGACGCGGTTTTTCTCCAGATGCCGGACCGCGCGACGGCGAATGAACGATTCCGCGATCTGGGACATGGCAATGGCGCTCTGCACGCGGGTCGGCGCGCCGAGTTTTTCCAGGGCGTCCTGGAGGGCCAGCGAATTGATGATGGTGGCGAGCATGCCCATGTAATCGCCGGTGGCGCGTTCGATGCCGCTTTTGCTGCCGCTCACGCCGCGAAAGATGTTGCCGCCGCCGACGACGACCACCACCTGCACGCCGAGTTCGCGCACTTCGCAAATCTGCTGCGCCATGCTTTGCACCGCCTCGGCGGAGATACCCACGCCACCGGGGCCCCCCAGCGCCTCGCCACTCAACTTGAGCAAAATCCGGGAAAATTGGGGGCGCTTGATTTTGCTCATGGATTTGAAGAGGTGCGATTCATCACGTTCTAGTTTTAACAATCCCGCCGCTCGCGGTCAAACCAAACTACCTAGGACAATGCCGGCTCGACAGCCGCGGCTGGCTCAGGTACTTAATTCCGCCATGACCAAGCAAGCTTTATGGGTTACCACCCGATTTGTCGCCATATTTGTCGCCGGCGTCGGTTTATCCCATCTGGCCAAGGCGGCGGATATTCAATTCACGAACCAGTCAACCGCGCCGGCGGAGCCGTTGAGCCTGTGGTATCAAAAGCCCGCGAGCCAATGGACGGAAGCGCTGCCCATCGGCAACGGCCGACTGGGGGCGATGGAGTTTGGCGGCGTGAACCGGGAACGCCTGCAGCTCAATGAGGACACGCTGTGGGCCGGCGGCCCGTATGATCCGGTGAATCCGGACGCCAAGACGGCATTGCCGGGAGTGCGTGAGCTCATCTTCGCCGGCAAATTCGGCGACGCCGTCAATCTCATCAACGCCCGGGTCATGGCCAAGCCCATCGGCCAAATGCCTTATGAAACCGTGGGTGACCTGTTTCTGGATTTTCCCGCGCGCAGCAGCGTGGAAAATTACCGGCGCGATCTGAACCTGGACACGGCCGTGACCACCACCCGCTTCACGGCCAAGGGCGTGACTTACACCCGCGAAGTTTTTTCGAGCCCGGTGGATCAGGTCATTGTGGTCCGCCTCACCGCCGACAAAAAGAACGCCATCACCTTCACGGCGGAGATGACCACGCCGCAGCGGGCGACAGTGAGCGTGGAGTCCGGGAACACGCTGGTCCTGCGCGGGGTCAACGGGGATGCCGACGGGATCCGGGGCGCGCTCAAGTTTCAGGCGCGCGTCCAGGTGCTGGCGGAGGGCGGGAAGACCATCGCCACGGGCACCACGGTTTCCGCCAGCAATGCTGATGCGGTCACCCTGCTCATCGCCGCCGCCACCAGCTACAAGAATTATCAGGATGTGAGCGGGGATCCGGAGGCCATCACCAAAGGCCAGCTCGCCGGGGTGGCGGGAAAACCCTTCAAAAAACTTTTGAAGGCGCACGAGGCCGAGCATCAGCGGCTGTTCCGCCGGGTTTCGTTGGAACTGGGAAAAGCTGACACGGTCACCCTGCCCACCGATAAACGCATCGTGAATTTCACCAAGGGCAACGATCCCGGATTAGTGACGCTGTATTATCAATACGCCCGTTACCTGTTGATCTCCAGTTCGCGGCCCGGCGGCCAGCCGGCCAATTTACAGGGTCTGTGGAACGATTCCCTGAACCCGCCGTGGGGAAGCAAATACACGATCAACATCAACACGGAGATGAATTACTGGCCGGCCGAGGCGGCCAATCTCGGCGAATGCGTGGAGCCGCTGCAGGCGATGGTGGCTGACTTGAGCGTGACGGGCGCGCACACGGCGCAGGCGATGTATGGCGCGCGCGGCTGGGTGGTGCACCACAACACGGACCTGTGGCGCGCGTCCGCGCCGATTGACGGGTCCTGGGGCGTGTGGCCGACGGGCGGCGCGTGGCTGTGCCAGACGCTGTGGGAACATTACCTTTACAACGGCGACACCAATTATCTGCGGCAGATTTATCCGCTGCTGAAAGGCTCGGCGCAATTCTTTCTGGATACGCTAGTGGAAGACCCGAACACCCACGGGTTGGTGACCAACCCCTCGATGTCCCCGGAACATGCGCATCCCTACGGGAACACCATTTGCGCCGGGCCGACGATGGACCTGGAGATTTTGCGAGATTTGTTCGACGAATGCATCACGGCGGCGGACACGCTCGGCGTGGACAACGACTTCCGCGCGCAGGTGGCCACCGACCGCGCGCAGCTCGCGCCCTTGCGGATCGGCAAAGCCGGCCAGCTCCAGGAATGGCAGCAGGATTGGGACATGGAGGCGCCGGACCGGAATCACCGCCACGTCTCGCATCTCTACGGACTGTATCCGAGCGCGCAGATAGATGTGAGCACGACGCCGGCACTGGCGGCGGCCGTGAAAAAATCGCTGGAGATCCGCGGCGACGAGGCCACCGGCTGGGGCATGGGCTGGCGGTTGAATCTTTGGGCCCGCCTGCAGGACGCCGAACACGCCTACAAAATCGTGACGTTATTGCTAAGCCCCGTCAACAGCCTGGTGGTTAAATATACCGGGGGCAGGGGCGGGGTTTATCCCAACCTGTTTGACGCGCATCCGCCGTTCCAGATTGACGGCAATTTCGGCGGGGCGGCGGGCATCATGGAGATGCTGCTGCAAAGCCAGAACGGCCAGATCCAATTTCTGCCCGCCCTGCCCAAGGCCTGGCCGGACGGCAGCGTGAAGGGTCTCCGGGCCCGGGGCGGTTTTGAAGTGGACCTCACGTGGCGGGACGGAAAACTGACTTGGGCAAAAATCCATTCGCTCAACGGAGGCACGGCCCACCTGAGGTACGGTTCCGACACGAAGGATATCAAACTGAAAGCCGGCGGCAGTTTCCGTTGGAATGGAAATTAAGGGGGTGGTTCAGCACGGTTATAATTAGAGCGGGTCGGAAAATTGCGCGGGGCGAATTTTTTGGAGCCAAAGACAGGGATTGTAACACGATTGTAACCTGGCTGACTTTTGTTCGTAACTTTGGGGTCACAATATGTTCGCGTTTTCCGACACCAAACAACATGAAAACCAAAAAACACACCAAGAAAAACAACACCACGAAGCTCGCACTCTGCGCCGGGGCCGCTGCCCTGGCCGCCCTCGCCCCCCAGGCACACGCGCAATCGGCCGATGCGCTGATCGACAAACTGGTGGACAAGGGCATCCTGACCGTGGACGAAGCCAAGGATCTCCGCGACCAGTCCGACAATGATTTCAAGACGGCATTCCAGTCCAAGATGGGGATGCCGGACTGGGTGACCAGCTACAAGATCAGCGGCGATTTCCGGGGGCGCTTCGAACAATTCGCGACCACGGACAATAACAGCTACGTCAACCGCACCCGTTTTCGCTACCGCCTGCGCTTCGGCATCGTGGCCAACCTCATTGGCGACACGGAAGTGGGTTTCCGCCTCGGTTCGGGCGACCCGGCCAGCGGCTACACCACGGGCAATCCCCTCTCCAACAACACCACCCTGCAGGACAATGGCTCGAAGAAGAGCATCTACCTGGACGCCGCGTATGCCAAATGGACGGCGGTGCGTTCCGGCGACTGGCTGCTGGCCGCCACGATCGGCAAGATGGATAATCCGTTCGCCTTCACCCCGATGGTATTTGACAACGACCTGACGCCGGAAGGCGCGGCCATCACCGGCGCCTACACGATCAGCGACACGCAGTCGATTGCCTTCGCCGGCGCGGCGTTTGTGCTCGATGAAGAATCCAAAGCCACCCGCGACCCGGCGCTGTTTGGCGGACAAGTGACGCTGAACTCGAAATGGACCCCCAAGCTGGCCACGAGCGTCGGCGTCGGCGCGCTACTCATCAGCAGTTCCCAGCAGCTGACCACGGCGAACGTGCCGTACATCAACCAGGGCAACACGCGCAATGCCGCCGGGGTATTGCTGCATAATTACAACCCGATCATCGCCGACGCGAGCGCGACCTACACGCTGGACAGTTTCCCGCTATATCCTGGCGCGTTCCCGATCAAGGCGACGGGCGAATTCATAGACAACCCGGCGACCGGCCAGAACAACACCGGCTATTGGCTCGGCGCGACCCTGGGCAAGGCCGGCACCAAGCACACCTGGGACTTATCCTACCGGTACGAATATCTCCAGGCCGATGCGTGGTACGATCAGATGGTCGACGACGACAACGGCGCGTTTTACCAAAATGCCTCCGCGGCGGGCTCGGTTTCGGCCGGCTATTTCGGCGGCACCAACGTTAAGGGCCACCTGGTGAAATTGAATTATTCAATCACGGACTCGCTGACGTTCTCGGCCACCTGCTTCGTCAACGACCTGATCATGGGCACGGTTCCGGGCGCGGTGCAGGAGCCGCACAACGCGGCCATCCACGCGATGGCCGACCTGATGTGGAAATTCTAAACGTCACCAAAATGTAACAAGCCAAAACTGATCATTCCGTCATAATAAACAACGTATGAAAAAATTAATCACCATCCTGGCGGCGGCCACGCTCGCCGCCAACGCCTTCGCCGGCAACATCACGGTCAAAGGCTCCGACACCCTACTCGTCCTCGCCCAAAAATGGGCGGAGACCTACATGGCCAGCCACACGGACGTAAAAATCTCCGTGGGCGGCGGCGGTTCCGGCATCGGCTTCGCCGCGCTGCAAAACCAGACCACCGATCTGTGCGACGCGTCGCGCAAGATCAAGGCGGCGGAAATCCAGAAATGCATGATCGCCTTCGGCGCCCGCCCGACGGAATACAAGGTGGCACTGGACGGCCTGTCGGTGTATGTGAACCCGGAAAACCCGTTGAAGGAACTCTCGGTCGCGCAGGTCGGCGACATCTTCACGGGCAAGATCACGAACTGGAAGGAAGTCGGCGGCCCGGATGCGCCGATCACGGTTTACAGCCGGGAAAATAGCTCCGGCACGTATGAATTCTTCAAGGAACACGTCCTCAAGGGCAAAGACTTCGCCGCGAGCGCGCAGACGATGCCGGGCACGGCGGCCATTGTGCAGGCGGTCGTGAAGGACAAGAACGGCATCGGCTACGGTGGAGCGGCGTACGGCGGCGGCAGCAAATTGCTGGCGATCAAGAAGACCGACGACTCGCCCGCCATCGCGCCGAATGAGACCACCGTCATGGATGGCACCTATCCGATCTGGCGCCATCTGTACGTTTACGTGAACCCAGCGCAGGACAAGGGCGACATTGCGGCGTACCTCAACTGGATCCGCAGCGATGACGGACAGAAATATGTCAAGGACATCGGCTATTATCCGCTGCCGAAAAATTTGCGCAGCAACTGATTTGATCGCTGTTCCTCCGACGATCACTCACGCGGGCGGTGCGGATTCCATTGAGATTCCCGCGCCGCCCGCATAAACTTTTACGTCGTGACGACCAACCCAGATCCAGAACCGCGCCGCAGCCACGGCTGGATGGGCATTCAGCGCGGCCACCAGGCGCGCCCCGGCGAATGGCTGGCCGAGAAGTTCATCTTCCTCGTCTCGCTCTCGGCCATCCTGATGGTGCTGTTGATCTTCCTGTTCGTCGCGCGCGAGGCGCTGCCCGTCTTTTTTGGCCAGACCAACACCGCGCTCGTCCAGACACCGATCCCGCCGGACGAGCTGGAGAAACATTCCCCCGCCGAACTGCAGGCCTATCTGGGGGTCACACCCGACCAGTATGCCAAAATGAAACCGGCCATGCTGCGCGACCTGATGGAAGTGAAGGTCGAGGAGCAGAACGACATTCCCGACGATTTTCGTAACGATCCGGACGCCCGCATCAACACCACCGAGTGGAAATACCTGCTCCGGGCGCATCAGTGGACCGACTACCACAAACCGGAATACATCTGGCAGCCCGTCGGCCAGATCCAGAAATACAACATCATCCCGCTGGTGGTGGGCACGCTCAAGGTCACCCTGGTCGGGCTGCTATTCGCCGTGCCCTTGGCCGTGGGGGCGGCGATTTACGTCTCGCAGCTGGCCCGGCCGCGCCTGCGCGAAATCCTCAAGCCCGCCATCGAATTGCTTTCCGGCATCCCCTCGGTCGTCGTGGGCTTTTTTGCCCTGATCGTGATGGCGACCGTGCTGCAATCCCTGTTTCATTACCAGACGCGGCTCAACGCCTTGGTTGCCGGCCTGGCGCTGGGGTTCGCGGTAATCCCGGTGATTTTCTCCATTGCCGAGGACGCGCTCACCAGCGTGCCGCGCGCCTATACGCAGGCCGCGCTGGCGCTGGGCGCGTCCCGCTGGCAAACCGCGTGGCAGATCGTTTTGCCGGCCGCGCTGCCGGGCGTATTTGCGGCGACTGTCCTGGGCTTTGGCCGCGCCATCGGCGAAACCATGATCGTTCTCATGGTCTGCTCCGCCAGCGTGATGTCCTGGAGCGTTTTTGATTCGGCGCGCAGCATCACCACGACCATCGCCGCTGAAATGGCGGAAGCGGTGAGCGGCGGACCACATTACCGGATCCTTTTCATGCTCGGCGCGCTGCTCTTTGCGGCGACGTTCGTGTCGAACATGATCGGTGACTTTGTGATCCACCGGTTCAAGCAGAAGCTGGAGGGCAAGCGATGAACACCGTTACTACGCCGCAGCACCTTCCGGATCCGCCGAAACCGGCGACGCGGCATTTCCGCGCGGAGAAGTTTGATTTCTGGTCGTTCTTTTTTTCCGGACTTACGGGACTGGCCACGCTGTTCATCCTCGGCATCCTCGCGACGATCCTGTTGAACATTCTCGTCAACGGCTGGAGCGCGATCTCGTGGCATTTTGTATCGACGATCCCGAAGAAGGATTTCTTCGACGCCAAAACCACCGGCGTATTGCCGATGATCGTCGGCACCTCCTTCCGGGTGATCGTAATGACGATCTTTGTGATTCCCGTCGGGGTCATCACGGCGATCTACCTGACGGAATATGCGCCCAACACCTCGATCATCACCCGCATCATCCGGGCGGCCGTGAACAATCTCGCCGGCGTGCCGTCCATCGTGTTCGGCCTGTTCGGCCTCGGCTTTTTCATCAACTTTGTCGGCAAAAACCTGGACCTAGTGCTGAATAACACCAACGCGGTCTGGGGCCAGCCGGCGTTGCTCTGGGCATCGCTCACCCTCGCGGTGATGACGCTGCCGGTGGTCATCGTCGCCACGGAAGAATCGCTCAAGGCGATACCGCCTGGGCTGCGCGAAGCCAGCCTGGCGCTCGGGGCCACCAAGCTGGAAACCATCCTGCGGGTCGTGCTGCCGCAGGCGCTGCCCGGCATCATGACCGGCGGCATTCTGGCCGTGAGCCGCGCCGCCGGCGAGGTCGCGCCAATCCTATTCACCGGCGTGGCGTATTACATGGCCTCCCTGCCCACCCACCTGAGCGACCAGTTCATGGACTTGGGCTACCATGTGTTCGTACTGTCCACGCAATCGCCCAACATCGACCAGACGCGGCCGATCCTTTACGCCACCGTGCTGGTGCTGCTCTTCCTCACGTTTGCACTGAACCTCGTGGCCATTCTCATCCGGGCCCGCGTCCGGAAAAAATTGCGCGCGCTCGGCTGATCCATCTGAAATTATTTCCACGTTATGGCTGAAATCTTGATCCCAAAAATCGCCCCGCCGGCCGGCGGCGCCGCCCGGCCGAAAGCCGGCGCGCCGCTCATTGAGATTGAAAATCTTTCGCTCTACTACGGCGCGGCCAAGGCGCTGAAGAGCATCTCGCTGAAACTGGAGGAGAAGATCGTCACGGCGTTCATCGGACCGAGCGGCTGCGGCAAGTCCACCCTGCTCCGCTGCCTCAACCGGATGAACGACCTGATTGACAACGTCCGCATCGACGGCGCGATCCGGATTGGCGGGCATGACATTTACGACGCGAACGTGGACGTGATCGAACTCCGCAAGCGCGTGGGCATGGTGTTCCAGAAATCCAATCCCTTCCCGAAATCGATCTACGAAAACGTCGCCTACGGCCTGCGGCTGCACGGGGTGAAGAAGAAGGCCGAGCTGGACGAGGCCGTGGAAAAAAGCCTGCAGCAGTCGGCGCTCTGGGACGAGGTCAAGGACCGGCTGAACGCCAGCGCGCTGGGACTCTCCGGCGGCCAGCAGCAGCGCCTGTGCATTGCCCGCGCCATCGCCATCCGCCCGGAGATCATCCTGATGGACGAACCGGCGTCCGCGCTCGACCCAATCGCCACCACCCGCGTCGAGGAACTCATCCTGGAATTGAAGAAGGATTTCACCATCGTCATCGTGACCCACAACATGCAGCAGGCCGCGCGCATCTCCGACCAGACGGCGTTTTTCTACATCGGCGAGCTGGTGGAGTTTGATAACACCGCCAAGATCTTCACCAACCCGGCCAAAAAACAGACGGAAGATTATGTGACAGGCCGCTTCGGTTGAGCTATTTTTACAGGAAATTATGGAAAACCATTTTGAAACGGGTCTGGATGCGCTGCGGCAGAAAATCCTGCTTATGGCCAGCCGCGCCGAGACTTCCGTGAACCAGGCCGTCCAGGCGCTCGTTCAACGCGATCACGATCTCGCGGTCAAGGTCCGCGAGGACGACAACATCATCGACCAGTATGAGGTGGACATCGACGAAATGGCCATTGTGCTTCTGACCAAGGCGCCGCTGGCCAGCAACCTCCGGCTCGTCACCGTGGCCATGAAAGTATCGCAAAATCTGGAGCGCATCGGCGACGAGGCGACCAAGATCGCGAAGCGCGCCCGGGATCTCGCCCAGGAGCCGCCCGTCAAAATGAACCTCGACATCAACCGCATGGCCAATCTGGCCCTAGCCATGGTCAAGGACGCGCTGGACGCCTTTGTGCATCGCGACCCCACCGCCGCCCGCGCCATCGTCCCGCGCGACAAGGAAGTGGATGCGCTGAACAAAGAGATCCACCATTTGCTCGCCCAGCACATGATGGCGAATCCCGACACAATCGCGCGCTGCCTGCACTGGATTGTGGCCATCAAAAGCCTTGAACGCATTGCCGACCACGCGAAAAACATCGCCGAAGAAGTGGTTTATCTCTATGAGGCGCAGGACATCCGGCACACGTTGAAAAACTGATTTTGCGTGCGGCCGGCGGGGATTTGGGTAAGACTGGCGCGCATGTTTTCCATCCAGCAATTCTTCAGCAAGGGCGACCGTTTTCAGGAACTGCTTGAATCCGCAGCCCAAGAATCCCACGAAAGTGTCCGGCTCGTCATCGAGCTGATGAAAGCGCCCCGCAACACGGAGAATCTGGACGATCTCATCATTTCCCGGCGCCGGGAAAAGAAGATCTCCGAGCAGATCAGCACCGAACTGGTGAAGACCTTCATCACCGGCCTGGACCGCGAGGATATTGAGACACTAGCGCGCGGATTGTTTCGCATTCCGAAGGCCGCCGAGAAGCTGGCCGAACGCCTCGTCATGGCCGGCGCGCATCTAGACGGCATCGATTTCTCCAAGCAGGCCGACATGATGAACAAGGCCACCGACGCCATTCACGAAATGGTCAAGCAGTTGCGCAACATGGAGGACATGGAAAAGCTCAAGACCTTCAATGACCGGCTGCAACTAGTCGAAGTCGAATCCGACAAGCACATGAACGAACTGCTGCGCGACCTGTATAGCGGCAAATACGACGCCATCCGCGCCATCGTGGTCCGCGACGTGTATGAGCTGATGGAAAAAGTCGTGGACCGGTGCCACGATGCCGGCAACGTGGTCATGCACATCGTTCTCAAAAACTCTTGAAGTACGATGCTCCTCATTCTGCTGGTCATTTTCATTGCCCTGGTGTTTACCTACATCAACGGCTTTCACGACACGGCCAATTCCATTGCCACCGTGGTTTCCACCAAGGTACTCACGCCGCGCCAGGCGGTGATGCTCGCGGCGGTGACTAATCTCATCGGCGCCTTTTTTGGCACGGCCGTCGCGGCCACGATCGCCTCTGGCCTCGTAGATGCCCAGGTGGCCACCATGCCGGTTATCTGCTGCGCGCTGGTGGCGGCCATCATCTGGAGCCTGCTGACGTGGTGGTTCGGGCTGCCTTCCAGTTCCTCGCACGCGCTCGTGGGCGGGCTGTGCGGCGCGGTGCTGGCCGCCTCGGGCAACAACCAGCAGGCCATCATCTGGTCCATTCCCGGCAAGGAACATTGGTGGCAGGGCAAGGGCATCCTCTGGAAAGTCATCTTCCCGATGATCACATCGCCCATCGCCGGTTTTGTGATCGGCTTTCTGTTCATGAGCCTGCTGTATTTCCTGCTGCGAAACTGGCGGCCCGTCACGGTCAACCGCACTTTTGGCAAACTGCAGTTGTTCAGCGCCGGTTACATGGGATTTGCCCATGGCACCAACGACGCGCAAAAGACCATGGGCATCATCACGCTCGCGCTCGTGGTCGCCACCAAGACGGGGCTGCTGCTGTCCGCGCCCGCCTGGCTGGCCTGGCTGCAAACGCCTGAAGGCACGCCGGCCGGCTATCTGACGCCCGTGGCGTGGGTCATCACCCACCTGCCCGCGTGGCTGCAGTTCGGCTACGTCCCCAAATTGCCCGGCCCCAAGGCGCAGTTTATCCCGGCATGGATCACGGTGCTCTGTGCGCTGACGATGTGCGCCGGCACGGCCGCCGGCGGCTGGCGCATTATCAAGACGCTGGGCCACAAAATGGTCCGGCTCCATCCCGTCCACGGTTTCGCGGCGGAAACCACCGGCGCCAGCGTGCTCTTCGTCGCCGCCATCTTCGGCATGCCCGTCTCCACCACGCATGCCATCACCACCTCGATCATGGGCGTGGGCTGCGCGAAAGGGTTCAACGCGCTCAAGCTGAGCGTGGTCGAGCGCATTCTCTGGGCCTGGGTGCTGACGCTGCCCGCCAGCGCCATCGTCGCCTACGGGCTGGTGAATATCGCCCGCTCTTTTGGCTGGCTGTGACCAGGGCGTGGAGTCGGCTTTTAAAATTCAGACCCCTCACCTCAATCCTCTCCCCGTTGGGCGGGGAGAGGAAGTCGAAGCTGACGCCATTGGGTAAACGTGTCATAGCCATAATGCCACAAACCTGCGCTGGCGCGGAAGCCTCGCCAAAAGCCAAAAAATTCTCACTGCCCGTCGCTACATCTTTTCGGTCAATGCTCTAAGTGAGATGGCTGGCGACCGCCCGCAAGGGCAGTTGCAGGAGCAGGACGGGCAACTCCCCATCCAGCTCGGTCTTGAGAAGTTTTTCGCCGGCGACTGTCCGGTCCACCACCAGCCGCACGGCGCGGGCTTGATGCACCACGTAATACGTAAATAGCCGGTGCTCGAGATATTCAATGGCCTGGGCGTGCGTGTGCTGCCATTCGATCTGCCGGACGCAGCCGTGGATGGCGCTCACCCGCCGGTGCGGCCCGGCGGGCCCGGCAAGGCTGATCTGTTCAACTTTCAAGGTTACTGGCATGGTCATATGATTCGGCAATGGTATCAATTCTCCGGAGGCGCCACCCAACCCTGCCGCCTCCCGCCCAATCATCCCGGCCAGTAAATTAGCAGATTAACTTTTTAAGAATGTGACAATGCGGATAAAACCGGGTCGCTTTTGGGTAACAACCGCTTCAGCCTTTCGCCGATGCTCCGACCGCCCGGTCCCGCGCGGGCTTGGCCTGAGCGGCGGCGGCCTGCTGTTTTTGGAGGCATTCGGTGCAGATGCCGTGGGTGGTGGGCGTGTCAAACCCCTGACGCATGAACTTCTCCAGCGGCATCCACTCGCCCTGGAAATGAATCCGGCGGCACCAGGCGCAAACCCGCATGAACTTTTCCAGATATTGGACGTGTTCCAAAATCCGCCGGGTCGAACTGCTCACCAGGAACCACACCGCGAGCACGAGCAGGAATTCCAGTGTTGTCCGGCGGAACAAAAAGGCGAACGGGTGCCTGGAGAAGACCAGGGCCGGCAGCTTGAGCAGGTCGTCCAGATAGCAGATCAGCAGGATCACCAGGAAACCGAGGTTTTGAAACACGATGATCCGTGTCATGGGCGAATTCTTTTTCATACGTCAAAAGATGATTCGCGGTAAGGGTGTGCATGCCCCAAACATTCCCACGTCTCGCCGCAACTGGATGAATGTGCGCATGAAGCATGCCACGCGAATGGCCCCGCGCCCGCCCAAAAAAAGCCGGCGAAGACGGTGCCGCGCAGGGTAACGCAAGCGGAGACAAAATTGGCCACCGAGACACCGAGACGCCGAGGGGGAAAGCAATCTGATTCAGGGCGAGGGACGGCCTTGATTAGAGCATTCCATCAATTCTATAGCGATGGACTGATGGAGCTAGTCTACAGCTGTCATTTTGAGTTTTTAAACCTGCAGAATTATACGGCCAGGGCGAGAAGTCGGCTTTCAAAATTCAGACCCCTCACCTCAATCCCCGTTGGGCTGGGAGAGAAAGTCGAAGTGGGCGCCCTTGGGTAAACTGGTCAGAGGCATAACTTACCTTGAGCCCAAGTGCCAGCACTATTGATACAGGGTTTTGCGTTCGGGGTTCACCTCGGCGGCGATGATCCGCTGGTGTTCTTCAAAGGCGATGTCGCGTTTTTCTTTGAATTTCACCTTCGGCCATTGGTGTTTCGGCGGGATTGACAATGCATGCCAGTTCATGTCCAAGGCGAAATTGTGAATCCGTCGTGGATTAACATTTGTCGAGGGGCCCGCCAATTCCCTCACTTTCAGGAAATGCGCCGAATGGGTTCCGAGAATCGGCAGGTGGCGGATGATGTCAAATACCATGTCTTTGATTGCCACCCAATGACGGGCATGGGTGGGGCTGGTCTTGTTCTTGGTCATTTTGTCCGTCGGCACTTACCAATTGCGCTTTGCCTCTTCCGGGTCCGTGGCGGTCAGGCAGGCGCGGGCAATGTGCACATTGAGGACGGGCTGGCGGTGGGCTTCGTTCTTGTAATGAAGGAGACCCAATCCCCCACCGAGGGAACATAGCCGTTCAAATACTTGCAATATCCTCGTCGTTCGATTGATTGGTTTCATTATAATATAGGGTCAGGGCGGAAAGGTTTGGGTTGCCGGCGTGACGGTGGGCGAACCATATACCGGCTGGGTATGGTTTCCTCCGCGCCAAGAAGCATCGGAATCGGTCGGAGAGTGATTGAGGTCAGACGAAAAAGGGCCACTCTTACAACCACTGAATAAAACGACCACAGCCACGCAGATTGACAGCAATCCACCTTTCCAGCCGAAACAGATGGTTCGATTCATTGAATCAAAATGACAGCTAGTTTGGAATTGTCTATGGGGTGTTCACCCCAGAGCGTGACTGAAAATTGCAAGGGGCAAGGCTTTTCGACTCAAAGGCGGGATGGCGAGTCGCGGCGAAATTCAAACCTCTCACCTCAATCCTCCCCGTTGGGCGGGGAGAGGAAGTGAAGCTGGTCATTGTTAATTAACCGGTCCAGCGGCAGGCGGGGTTAATAATTATCGCCGATATAGGGAGTGCGCCAGCCCAAATCCTTTTTCATCACGCCAGATTTTTTTAGGGCTTGCAGGAGGTTGGAAACCTGCTGCCAATCCAATGGCAAATCACTGCGGTCCGGCCAGTTTTTGAAATCCGACAAAGTTCCACCCGTCCAAAAATCCAGATGCAATTCCAGTCCGTCGTTCAGTTTTTCAGGCGTGACGAGGCTGATCCGGTTCCGGGTCGTAGTGAAATCCTGGCCGTTGGCTTTTGACCAACGCCATAACACGGCGTCGGTAATGTCCACCGGAAGTCCGGGAGCCTGCACGGCAAAAAGCCGGGGGTGGGTGCCCTTCCCGCCCGAGTCCACATACGTCAGGTCGCCAACAAAGATGGCCACATCGCCGTAGATAACCTCGTCAACGCCATACATGGAGGGCCAAATCTGGATGGTCTGGCCCGAGGGCGTTTGGTATTGGAATGAGATACGGGATGACGGTGTTTGGCCGAATCCAGCGCGGATAGGATGCGTCACTCGTTCATAACCATTGGCAAGGGAAGTGGGCGGAGTCTGGCATCCAGTCAATCCAACCCCCAAAAAGAGCACCAGATTCGCCAATAATCTTATCGGTTTCGGTGATTTTAATCGTTCGAGCATGCGACTGGATAAACACCGCCCGGGCGGTTCGGTTGCGGGCGGGATGAAGATTTAAACAGTGCAGACTTTTATCCATTAAAAATATTGACCATTCCAAGAACCGCACTACAAATGACGGTATGAACCCGCAGATTTTGAGCCGAAACAGGGCTGGATGATTGGTAATAATGACGTTTTTAGCTCAACCTTATGCGCATCATCCAGCTTCTATTCATGATTCCAGTCGTGGTGCTGACTGGCTGTAATTTTAGAACGCAGACGGTTTTGCTTTCAGACCCACAACTCGTCCCGATGCTCCAAGCGATGGCAGCCAGTGACCGAGCCTCGCTCGGATTTGCGGCCATTCCCACCAATGCGATGGTTTACTTAAATAGTCGTCCGAACGCGAGACGCGATGGGGAGATGCTTGTTTTCGACTCGCCGGCACGCTACGACGGCATTTATCGCAACATTGAGTTCCGCAAAACGACGACTGGCTACAAATGGCTTCGCGAGTTTGAACATCAGCCTGGTCCGAGGACTTTCACACAGAGCGGACACACAACCCATGAATATATTTTTATCTGCTTTGACACAGATGGGAGTTCGGGATCAGTGCCCGGCAAGCTGGACGTTTCATATACCGGCCCAGACAACCGGCTCGCTCTTCGCAAAGACCTCACCCTCGAAAAAGTGAGGCCAATTTTGGCAGAGTGGAACCAGAAGCATTGAGAAATATCCATACGCCCGACTCACCGTCCATCGCCAAGCCAGTTTACCGAGTGCAGCCCGTCTTGGACGTGATGAGAAATCCAGTTTCAAAACAGGCGCAGGCAGTTGTCCACGGCTGGTCAATTAATTATGGTTAGCGGCATTATCAAATGACCACGAGATCACAGGCAATCCGGCTTGCCATCATTATTGAGGCATTATCGCTTCCGGTTTTATTCATCCGAACTTATCGCGATTTTTCCGAGTTGCTCGGCAAATGGTTTGTAACGCTAAACTTTCCGACCAGCTGGCTATTTCAGGGAAGCATTTTCGTTGGGCATCGCCTTAAGATCGTTTCTCCGCCGGTTGGATTTCTAATCGTCGCAATTCAGTTGGTTATTTGGTTTGTTTTGTGGCTTGGATTGTTAACTATTTTCAGAAAGATTAAATCACAAGGGAAGTGGTATGGATTGTTCGCGATACTCCTGCTCGTTGATTTAATGGTTTATAAGAAATTAAATTCTCTACCGCAGCCAGACCCATTACCCATTACAAGAATGACCAGAGCACAGGTTTTATCGGAAGCCACAGCCAAGGTTCGACCGGGGAAGAACTGCTCGCAATTCTCGGTGATTTATTCTAATGACTATTGGACGGTGTTTTATGAGTCAAACGGAATCCCGGAGGCATTTCAGATTCAAGATTCAGACGGAAAGATATTTCAGATTATCCCCCCTTGATTTTAAAGATATACCGCCCACCCAACACCCCGCTGCCCCTCGGCGACTCCGAGCCAAAACTATTGGGGCTTCCTGGGTTGGATGAACCTTGGTTTTTGACGTTTGAATCCGATGTGGAATTGCGTATTGCGATGACACCCTACAATCTCCAGAAGGGCGGTCTTAAGGAGCTGGGCCAGGAGTGGAGTTGATTCGCCAAAGCCTCTACCCGGCGCTCACAGGCAGCCGGGATGGCTGGGTTGGATGGACTTTTTTGCTACGGCACGGAACGAATGCGCCAGAAATTATTCAAGGTGGGGTCGGGCGTGTTGGTCAAGACCAGTGTTCCGCCAGCACCGGCTTGATTCGTGGACTGGGCCACCCAGTTCGGTGGAGACAAGCTGGCTGACCAGTCCAGTGCGTAATAGGCTCCGGCATATCCTGCAAAGGACAATTGCATATTGGTGCCGCCCAAGAGTTGGCCGAAGATTTGATTAAAACTCGTTTGTCCCGCTACTATCAGTTCGGGCCGGTTGGTGGTCGTGGTGGTGCCATCACCTAATGCGCCGTCCACGTTGCCACCCATGGCCCAAAGACTACCGTCGTTTTTTATAAACAGGCTGTGCCAATATCCAGCGGCAATCGCTGTAACTCCACTGCTCACCAGTTGCGTTGGCCGGTTAGTCGCGCTTATCGCACCCAAACCTAATTGACCCCCAGAATTATCGCCCATCCCCCACAAGCTGCCGTCATTCTTTATAAATAAACTGTGATGGTATCCTGCGGCAATTGTCGTGACATTGCTGGCAACAATCATTTCGGGATGATTGGTTACGTTATACGGAGTATGTCCTGTAATTCCATCCCCCAACTGGCCATACGAGTCGTCCCCCATGGCATACAAACTACCGTCGCTTTTGAGAAACAAACTATGGTTTGCCCCGGCGGCAATGGCCGTAACGTTACTGGTCACAATCTCCTCCGGTTGATTGGTTCCAACGGGAAGAAAACCATTGACTGGAGTTCCGTCACCCAACTGGCCATAGGTGTTGTTTCCCATAGCCCAGAGGCTCCCATCATTTTTGATGAATAGGTTGTGATATTGCCCTGCGGCAATCGCGGTGACATTGCTGGCCAAAACTTCACAAGGTCGGTTCGTTCCGACTGGAAATCCTATGCCGGGTTCGCCGTTACCCAAATCGCCATCGTTGTTGTCACCCATGTCCCATAGGCTACCATCGATCTTGAGAAAAATACTGTGACTGATGCCTGCGGCAACCGCCGTTACATTGCTGGCCAAGATTTGTGCAGGAGGATTGATGTCACTGATACTTCCAGCGCCCAACTGACCGGCACCATTTTCGCCCATGCCCCAAAGACTGCCGTCGCTCTTAATAAACATGCTGTGTTCGTATCCTGCGGCAATCGCCACCACATTGTTGGATTCAATCAGTTCAGGCCAAACAGAACTGTTGCCCGTGCCATCGCCCAGTTGACCATAGTTGTTCATTCCCATGGCCCACAGACTACCGTCGCCTTTAAGAAACAGCGTAAAATAACTGGAACACTCTGCGGTAAGCTTGGTCACGGGTTGTGCTCCACTAGTGAGGTTGAGGAACAATCCCAAGCCCGTAAGCAGAAATATCTTGAACCCTTTCATGGTTGATTGACTTTTATCCGAAGGTTCATAAACAGTCCAGCCATTTTTTCTAAACCATGACCAGCGTGAGTCAGCAACTCATGGCCGTGATGGCGCTCAGAGGAGCGCTGGGGAGGGATACTTGCTGGGTTAAAATTTACAGCTGCAAAAGGCCACGAACGCGCCGCAACGCCAGTTCAGTATCCCACAGCACCAGAGGAATATCTTTGGCTATCCATTCGACTAAAGCCATCGCTTCGGGACTCGCTTCGGCGGCGGACGGTGCATGAGCCGGACCCTCAATCATCTGGTGGGCCAGGCAGTTGGCAAAGTTCACGGTCGCTTTCAGGCGTTGATAACGGGTGACGGTCGCCGGCGATTGATGATGCCATTGAACGGCGAGACACACATTTTCCGGCAAACCCCAGCGGGATAGCAACCGGGCGCCCAAGGCGGCATGGGAAAATCCCAGAGACGATTCCTCGGCGAGGGCCGACAATGGGCCGAAATACCCGGCGGTACGCCGGCCCTCGGCGTAAGCTGTCCCCTCCACGGATATAAAGATGAGCTTACCGATATCATGCAACAGACCGGCGGTGAAAGCGGTTGCTTCCGCCACTTGAACCCGTTTGGCGAGGATGCCGGCGATGACCGCCGTCGTGACCGTATGCCGCCAAAGCCGTGTGGAATCCCAGCTATATTTGGCCCGCACCAGGGTCATGGTGCGGGAGGCGATCAAAGCGACCACGATGCAGTAGATTTCATAAAACCCCAAACGGGTCACCGCTTCGAACATATCCGCGGCCGGTTCTGCCCCTCTGAATTGGCCGCTATTGCAACGCTTCAACGTTTCAGCGGTGAGCGCCGGGTCATTGCTGACCAGCTCGACGATGCGGTCAATGTCCCGATCCGGATCGCTGAATAAATTGAGCAGTTGCATGGCCACGAGGGGTGCCGGCGGCAGGTGTTGGACGCGATCCAAGTATTGGTCGATTGCCTCCAGGCCATAGCAGGAATCTTGGCCGGCCAAGTGGCTGACCATTTGAGGTTCGCGGTTCATCATTTGACTGTAAGAGCATTTCCATCAAATATATAGCGATGGACTAATGGTTTCAGGGGACAGCGGTCATTTTGGTTTTTGGCTTCGTTTCCGCTCAGTGATAGGGTTTTCAAACCTGCGCCTTCGCTGAAGCCTCGCCAAAAACCAAAAATCCTCACTGCTCATCGCTACATCTTTTCGGTCAATGCTCTAAAAATTATTCACTTTGCTCCAATCCAGAAACGCCGTCGCAAAGCACCGGTTAATTAACTGAGTTTTGTCCAGTTTGGCGGCATTGAAGACAAATTTGCCGACTTTTCCTGAGTTTACATCGGCGAAATTGCCCAGGAGGTGAATCAGAATCTTTACATTTCTTTGGTGGTTGGGAGCACTTTATGGGCGGTCGCTCTCCAAAACGACAAAAGTCCACCGGAAATCAAGGCGGCAAGATGCTCAACTTGCGCAGCTTGAGGTTTCAGGGGTTCAAAGCGCAAACTTACGTTGGGGGAATTCTCTCCCCGTTGGGTGGGGAGAGGAAGTCGAAACCGATGCCCTTTAGTAAACTCGGCATAGGCATAATCCCACATGCCGGCGCTGGCGCTGAAGCCTCGCCAAATATCCTCGCTCCGCATGGCTACAGTATTTCTTCAAACGTGCTAACCCACGCAACTTTGGAAGCACCGTGCGCTGCCGATTTTCGGCCAGTCCATCAGTAGCTCAGTTCCAGCCGATAAAACTGCTCGGTTTGCGCGGCAACGGACTGATCATGAATCAGGTAACGGATGAAGCCGGTGGCGACCCCGTTCTGACTGGGGGCGACCGACCAGATGCGAGGGGTCCAGTTAAGAAGATTAGTCGAACTTTGGAGAACCACGTTCAGAACGGCATCGCTGCGGAGGTCGGCGGTGACGTTAAAACTGGCAGGATTGGCGGCGAGGGCGGCAACCAGGCCATTGGGATCGCCATAGGCAACCCCGTTGCTGACGAGGGTGTTCGTCGGCGTGTCGCTGAAACCGGTTCCAGGTGCGCCCGGGGTCAGATCGCCGCTCTGCAACCAAGCCACATAAGAGCCATTGGTCGGAAAGTTCAGGGGGACCGCGATGGCGTCCGCCCAGTATTTCCCGAGGACGATGGCGCCGGCGAGGTTGGGATGAATATAAAAGGTTCCCTGCACCCCGGACTCAGGGGTCATCTCGGTTAGATAATTGTTAGAGAAGTTATTAAACGCCAGCTGGTCGCCCGCGAAGACGAGGCCGGGATGGTGGGTGGCGTTATTGGAAATCAATAGATCAATTTCCGGGAAATATGACTGCAGACGGCCCAGTCCGGCGGCCCCGTAGAGCGAGCTGTTCTGGGTGTTTGGGGAATACCAAGTCGGATAATGGACGAAAACCAAAGCGTTGGTAAAATTCGCCAGAAACTGGTCAATGATCGATTGTAAATTCTGCTCGTAATTGGCGGGGGAAACGGGCGAACCGTTGGGCCCGCTTTGGGCGCTGTCATTGGCGCCGAGCATGATCGAAAAAACCAGTTGGCCCGGCTGATTCACCTCGAGCGCCGCTGCCGCCGAAATGGCGAGCTGGAAATCAGACGATGGATTTGAGGAGGGCAGCCAGTCGACCGTCGTGTGGCCGCTGTGTCCTTGATTCGACAGGTTTACCGCCACGTTGTAGCGCTGGCCAAGGCTCTGGGCGCATTGTACTGCCGAGGCTTGCGTGGCGGGGCTGGCCAAGGTCACCCCATACGTAATACTGTCCCCCACGAAGACAATGTCGTAGACCAGGGAGGTTGGGGGCACCGCCGCAACGGCTTCGGCCGGGGTCACAATCTGAACGTCGTCAATAAAGGAGGTGCGGTCCGATTGCGTATACGGCACAGTTCCCGAAAAAGTCAGGACATGAACTCCGGCGGTGACATTGAAGGGATTCGAGGTGAAGAGCGTCCATTGCGTCGCCGTCGTCCCGGGCGTGAAGGTGCCCATTTGGTTGCCATCAACCAGCATGGCGATGGTTTCGGCGCCGGCGCCACCGCCCGCGCTGCTCCGGCCGCAGGCGCGAAAACGGATGACATACGTGCCCGCCGAATTGAAAGTCACCGACTGAGAAAACTGGCCCATCCCCTCGATGAAGGCAGCCTGCCAGCCTTGGGGAATATACTTGGGCGAGCCCAGCAACGTTCCGTTTTCCGTGACGATACCCGCATAGGAATCTCCCCCGGACGAGTTGAATTGCCAGCCGGGGATTCCCTTCAGAGGATCAAGCGTTCCGAAGGAAGTGGTGTAGGTATCCCCCGCCTGCTGGCTATCCTCGAAGCTCGGATTGATCACCGTTACAAACGCCCGCACGGAACCGGCGCCCGGCAAAGGCAGGATGGTGAGGGATGCCGAGGTGCTGTTGGTGGTGCCGCCACTGTTGAATACAGTCACCAAATAATTGGTCGGATCGCCCGGATTCACATTGCTGAGGTTCAAGGTGGCGCTGGTCGCTCCGGAAATCCGTCCGCCATTGGTCAGGTTCACATAAACACCATTGGTTCCCAACTGCCATTGGTAGGACGGATCGGGTATGCCGCTGGCTTGCACGGTGAATTGAGTGTTCTGTCCCGCATAGACCATTTGCGCCGGGGACGGCTCGGAAAGAATGGTTGGCGGAACCACCGTGGAGCCCGCAATGGATACATTGTCAATATATGTAGTATGGTCGCCGCTCGCGCCATAAGGCAGCGTCCCGAGAAATTGCAGGGTGTAGGTGCCGCCCGTGGCCACCGTAAAGTTGTAACTATACAATGTCCAGTCGCTGATATCGGTCTGGGCGGCATTGCCGGGCGTGGCCGTCCAGGTCGAGTTCCCGATGGAAACCGCGATCGGGTTGACCCCGTCGGCGCCCACCCGGCCCATCGCATAAAATTGCAAGGTGTAGGTGCCCGCCGGCAAAGTCACCGCCTGGTAAACATAGCCCGACCCCTGGAGAAACACCGCGTTGGTACCGTCTTCGATGGCCTTGTTGGAAAGCCGGCCGTTGGCCGAGGCGATACCATCGTAACCGTTGTTCACGGCGGAGGTTCCCAAGGTCCAGCCGGTGACGGCATTGTCGGGCAAGGTGCCGAAAGTGACCGTGTAGGTATCAGAGGTGACCGACGGATTGACCGCTTCAAAACTTCCGTTGACGACAAAATTCTGGCCGTTGGTGACCACCGTCAGGGTGGCCGGGGCACTGGTGACAGAGCCGACGCTATTGTTTACCACCACTACATAATTCAGCGCCTGATTGCTGGTAACATTGGCGAGGGTCAAGACATTGCTGGTGGCGCCCGAGATCGTGGCACCATTGGCCGGGCCATTGTTGAGGTTGGTATAAACGCCGGCCAGCCCTGCCTGCCATTGGTAGGCGAAGGGGGCGGTCCTCGCAGCCGTAGCGCTGAAGGAAACCGTTCGGCCCGGAAAGGTTGTCTGTGAAGCCGGCCCCGTTAAAAGGCTTGGATCCGGGAGCGGCCCCAACTGAAGTTGAAAGCCGTTCACAGCCGCAAAGTTTTGTCCGGCATTCTCAGTCGCGATAAAGCTTAACGTGCCATTGGTCAGGACGCCCGTGAAAGTCTGGTAGGCTACCCCCACCCCCGCGGAAATCTGGCGCGAAGTGGTGGTCGTATCCAGAGTACTGGCCGTGTTTCCGCCCGTGGCGCCCATCAAGGTGAGCGCCGCGCCCTGGCCGCTGGAATCTCCTGCGGCATACACCACCAACATAAAGGCGGAATTTACATAGGGAGCCAGCCCGGTGAAACTCACCGTCACCGTTGGGCTGTAACCGGAAGCGGTATAGCCAAAGGCGTAATCCTCCATCAGCGGCGTGGTTGCCGCATCCATGGCGTCGCCGCCGGCATCGGTGTAAAACTGCCCGGAATTAATCAGGGTCAGCCCGACCCCGCTCACCAGGTTGCTCGCCGAATTGACCAGCGTGCCCGTGGTAGCGGTGATCGCATTCCAGACATCGCTCGAAGTCCCCAACACCGCGGCCCCCGTTTGCGTGGCCGCGGAACCAAAGTCGCCGTCGATCAGAAGTGATATAGGATAAAGGGTCAGGAGGGCGGGATTACTGGTGACGGCGCCAGTGCTGTTGGTCACCACCACCCGGTAGGACAGCGCCCAACTGACGTTCGCACTGGTGATGGACAGGACGTTGCTGGTGACCCCCGAAATTGTGCCGCTGTTCAATAGGTTGGTATAGATGCTGCCGCCGGCCGGCGCCGCCTGCCATTGATATTGCAACGCCGTCCCCGTAGCCGCCGACGCTCCCACACTGAATACTACCGCATTCCCGGGCAAAGTTCCCTGCGAAACCGGCTGGTTCGTAATGGCCGGCCCGGGCGGGAAAACCGCCACCAGGCTGACGTTGTCGAAGTCGAAGGAGGTGGCCTGGGCAGCACCCGTCGCGGTGAAGCCGACAACGATGTCACCGTTGCCACCCTCGGTGCCCGTCGCCGTATAGGTAACGCTTTCGGTGACGAACGAGTTCTGCGTGAGGCTCGACGCGCTGATGGAATTGGAGGCGATGGGTACGAGCGACGAGTTGTAAAACACCAGCAGGCTGTTGGGAGGATTGTGATCTTGCTCCCAACCGAAATTGGCTGTCAACGTGTAGGTCACCCCGGCTTGATATTTGTTTGCCGATCCCAAGTCCTGATAAACCGTGCCGGTGTCATTGCCCGCAGTGCTGTAGATCTGACAAGAATTTGTGCCATCCAGACCGGGCGGCGGATAAGAGCTAAACCGGGTATCACCCGAAGCGGGATGGACGATGGCAACCACCCCAGCCGACGGCCCCACGACACTCCAACTCGTTGGAGTCTCCACCGCATAACTGCCGGCGGTCACGCTTTGGGCCTCGAAAGAATGATTGGCAATGGCGATTGAATTCGTGGTCTGGCTGAGGGCGGTGCCGGCACCCGCCAGCAATAGAGCTCCGCCGATCATGAAGCTGGAGAACTGGAGACGCATCAACATGGGAATCAATTTAGGCTGCATGGCTTCTGCCAAAACCGCCGGATGGTCAGTTCAGTGGCTAAATTCAGGTGGCTTTAATTGGCGCAATGTACCTGAATTGGAAACCATCACAAATAATTAATGTTCCACTTCAATAGGCGAATGGGAATATCGATTCAGTCGGTCACTGGGTACGCTAAAAGAACGTGCTAGCCGGGCGATGATCCACGGTTGTCCAAGGGCTCTCAGCCAAGTCATGAAGACGGCCACCAACAACAGCCCGACGACTCGTGAGCACGCTTGCCCCACCAGCCCAACAGCCAAACCTTAAGCAAAGCAACTTGGCCGGGCATACTATCACGGATTGACCGGGGCACATAATAGTCAGAACATTGCTGCGGCCGAGACGGCCGTACTCCCCGTTGGCCGGAGCCGGCCACCGGGGAGATGAACCGACTACGGGCTGGCTTCAAACCAACGAGCTGGCGGCATTTTCACTGGTCCGATCTTTATTGTCCGCGGACTTGGCGGCCGTTCCGGAAGCACTACTTGTCCCCTTTTTGACAATCGGCACTTCGCGGCCCATGCGGATTTCGTTGCCGGGCTTAGCCTTGTCGCTGGTCTTATCGTTTTTTAATGTTTTCATGTTTCTATGTTGTTGGTTGGTCTTGTGTTAGTTATTTGCTTACGGTTTAAGATACCTGCCGGCGGCCCGGTTCCTATGGGGTCTTCACCCCACGGGGCTGGGACAACATCCACCAACGCGCCGGCGGAGAATTTTTTCCAATTATTCCTTGCCGCTGCGCCGCCGGGGTGGGATGCTTATTTCGTCATTTAACGAAATGACTTCATGCGCGACTTCATGGCCATCACCAAGGCGTTGTCCGACCCGAACCGGGTGCGGATGCTGCTAGCCTTGCGCCAGGGCGAATTGTGCGTGTGCCAGCTCACGGAACTGTTCGGCTTCGCGCCTTCGACGGTGTCCAAGCATTTGTCCATTCTGCATCACGCGCATTTGATCCTTTCGCGGAAGTCGGAGCGCTGGGTGTATTACCGCCTGCCGGACCGGACCGCGCCGGTGGCGGTGCGGGAGGCGCTGGACTGGGTTCACCAGTCGCTGGGCAAATCCGAGGAAGCCAAGGCCGACAAGCTGGAGTTGAAAAAGATTTTGCAGACCGACCTCGCCGTGATTTGCCGCCGGCAGAACGGTTGAACCCCCATCGGCCATGAAACTAAACGAATTAAAATCATTGCTCGCAGAACATCCGGCGGCGCGGGTGCGGTTCCAACTGCCCAAGGGCGACTTGTTTCCGGCCCACGCCCACGTCACCGAGGTGGCGCGGGTGGACAAGCGGTTCATTGACTGCGGCGGCACGCTGCGCACGGAGACGCTGTGCCGGTTGCAAACGTGGTTTGCGGACGACTTAGAGCACCGGCTGACCGCCGATAAACTCCGGAAGATTTTGATCAAGGCGGAAAACGTGTTGCAGACCGAGGAACTGGACGTGGATGTGGAATACGAAGCGGGGGTCATCACGCAATCCCCGCTCGTTTCGGTCACGTCGGTGGCCGGGGAAGTCATCTGCATTTTGACCGTCCGGCACACGGCTTGTCTGGCGATGGACAAATGCCTGCCCCCGGCCCCGGCGCCGTCGGCCTTGAGCCCGCTGAAATTTGATTTCACAAAACCGTCCGCCGGCGGCAAATGCTGCGCGTGACGGGCGATATTTCCATGAGCATTCCATCTTCACCCAAACGCCTGGCGTTCTTCGAGCGTTACCTGACCGTGTGGGTTTTCCTATGCATGATCGTCGGCGTGGCGCTCGGAAAAATGGCGCCGCACTTCACGACGGATTTGAGCCGGGTGGAATTTGTCGCCGGCTCGCACGTCAACGCGCCCATCGCCGTGCTCATTTGGCTGATGATTTATCCGATGATGTTGAAGGTGGACTTCACCGCGCTCGGCGGCATTGCGAAAAAGCCGAAAGGACTGGCCGTCACGCTATTTGTGAACTGGCTGGTGAAACCGTTCAGCATGGCGTTGCTCGGCTGGCTGTTCATGCAGCACGTTTTTGCGCCGTGGATTGCGCCGGGGCTGGCCAAGGAATACACCGCCGGCCTGATCATTCTCGCCGCGGCCCCGTGCACGGCGATGGTCTTCGTGTGGAGCTATCTCACCGATGGCGATCCAGTCTATACCCTCGTGCAAGTGGCGGTGAACGATCTGATCATGCTCGTGGCGTTCGCGCCGATCGTGATGTTTCTGTGCGGCGTGGCGAATGTGGTGGTGCCGTCGAAGGTGCTCATCACCAGCGTCGTGGTGTTCATCGTCATCCCGCTGGCGGCGGGCTGGCTGACGCGGACGGTGCTCCTCAAAACCCGGGGCAAAGACTGGTTGGAGCAACGTTTTCTGCCGAAGTTCCAGCCGGTGACCATCTTCGCGCTGCTGCTGACGCTGGTGCTGATCTTCGCGTTTCAGGCGGAGAATCTGACGACGCGCTGGCTGGCGGTGCTGCTGCTGGCGGTGCCGATTGTCATCCAGGTGTATTTTAATTCCACGCTGGCCTACCTGCTGATGCGCCGGCTGCGCGTGCCACACAACATCGCGTCGCCGGGCGCGCTGATTGGCGCGAGCAATTTCTTTGAGCTGGCCGTGGCGGTCGCCATCACGCTGTTCGGCGCGGATTCGGGCGCGGCGCTGGCCACGGTCGTCGGCGTGCTCGTGGAAGTGCCGGTGATGCTGTCCGTCTGCAAACTGTGCAACTCATCACGCGGCTGGTATCAGGAAACACTTCCAACCCAGAATTGAACCGAATGAACACCGATTCCAAACCCACGATTCTCATCCTCTGCACCGGCAACTCGTGCCGCAGCCACATTGGCGAAGGTTTTTTGCGCGCCGCGCTCGGTGACCGAGCAAACGTCCAAAGCGCTGGCTCGAAGCCCGCGGGCTTTGTGCATCCGCTGGCGATCCAAGTCATGGCGGAAGTGGGCATTGATATTTCCCGGCACGAGTCGAAACATCTGAAGACGTTCCTCGACCAGCGCGTGGACACGGTCATCACCGTGTGCGGCAACGCGGACCAGGCGTGCCCGATTTTTCCGGGCCAGTTGAACCGGCATCACTGGCCGTTCTACGATCCGGCCAAGGCCACCGGCAGCGAGGAAGAAATCCGGCAATGCTTCCGCACCGTCCGCGACGAGATGCGCCGGGTATTTGAAGCGTATGCGGCCGGGCGGCACGACGCCGCCGGCCCGGGACGCTCAGTCTGAAGGGGGAATTTTATCCGCCGGTTCCGCCATCGGATAAGTGATGAGGCGGGCGCTGCGTTTGTAGGAGAAGTAGGAATACGTCCACTGGAAGAGCACGGACGTGCGGTTGCGGAAACCGACGAGAAAGATCAGGTGGATGAATAACCAGGCCAGCCACGCGGCCATGCCGGAGAGTTTCACCTTGCCAATCAACGCCACCGCCGCCGAACGGCCGATGGTCGCCATCATGCCCTTGTCCCAATACTTGAACGCGGCGCGGGTGGCAGTCGCGGTGGGATTCGAGCATTCCGCTTGCAGGAGCTGCGCTACGTGCCGGCCCATTTGCATCGCCGCGGGGGAAACGCCGGGCACGGGCTTACCCTCCTGGAGCACCAGCGCCAGGTCGCCGATGGCGAAGATTTCCGGGTGACCGGGCAGACTCAGGTCGGGGTTGACCTTTACGCGACCGGAGCGGTCCAGTTCCACGCCGAGCTTTTTGGTCAAGGGGGTGGCGGAGACGCCGGCAGCCCAGAGGATGTTGCCCGCGCGCAGGATTTCGCCGTTGGCCAGCTCCACGGTGCCGGCGGAGATATTTTTCACCGCCGCCGAAGTGCGCACCTGCACACCGAGCGCTTCGAGCTGGCGCTGGGCGCTGGCAGAGAGATCCGCCGGCAAATGCGAGAGGATGCGCGGTCCGCCCTCGATCAGAATGATGCGCGCCTGCGTAGGATCAATGTGCCGGAAATCGTGGCTCAAGACCGAGCGGGTCAATTCGGCGAAGGAACCGGCCAGTTCCACGCCGGTCGGGCCGCCACCCACAATCACGATAGTCATGAGCCGGTCATGCTCGGAGACGTCGGCTTCGTTCTCGGCCTGCTCAAACGCCAGCAGAATTTCGCTGCGGATGCGCAACGCGTCGTCCAGCGTCTTGAGGCCGGGCGCAAACGGTTCCCATTCCGGATGTCCGAAGTAGCCGGTCTGGCCGCCCATCGCCAGCACGAGAAAATCGTAGGTCAGGGTTTTCTTTTCGAGGATGACCTGCTTCGCCGCGAGGTCAAAGCCGGTGACCTGCTCCATCAGCACGGTGATGTCCTCGCGTTCGGAAAGAATGGAACGGATGGGCTGCGCAATGTCCGGCGCGGACAAGCCGCACGCCGCCACCTGATAGAGCAGCGGTTGAAACAGATGATGATTGGTGCGGTCCACCAGCGTGAGGCGGACGCCGGGCACCTGAAAATGTTTGCAGAACGTCAATCCGCCAAAGCCGCCACCAACCACCACGATGTGTTTTTGCTGCTGTTGCATTAAGAAAAAACTCCTTGGCGTACAATCTGACCCAAGGCGGAGAAAAAGCAAACGGCGGGTTTTGATTACCGGCCGGTACCGGAATGCACGGGGCGACGAAGAATGAGGATTGGTCGCGGCCGGGCGGCGACGAGCCGGCAAACGCCATCAGGGCATGGCGTCGCCGGCCAGCTTGGAGAGAATGGCCGAGGCGTGGAAGGCGTCGAAGCCCGGGCCGGTCGCGCGGCCGACAAACACGCCGACGAGGCCGTGCCGCTTGTCAATCCACGGAAAGAAACCCGCGAAGGAGGGGCTGCTCAGCACGACCGCGTCACCGTATTCATCGAGCACCAGCCGCCATTCGCCGAGACCGTAAACGGCCTTATGCTTCTGGCCGAGGGTGATTTCCGGATATTCGGGCGTTCGCACTGTGGCGGCGCGAATCTGATCGGCCTGCATCTCCCGAATGGCATTAGTGGACAAAACCTGCCGGCCATTGAACTGGCCGTCGTGCAAGATCATCTGGAGAAAATTCAGATAGTCCGCCGCGTCGCTGCACGGAAACAGATCACCGCCGACAATATTTGAATACGTCCATAGATTGTGGCCGGTCACGGTCTTGCGCATCCCGCAGGGCGCCGCGATCTTTTCGCCGAAAACCGTGAGCCATGGCTTGCCCGTCACGACTTCGACCACGCGCGAGGCCGTCGCCAACCCCGTGCCGCCGTAGGCAAATACCTGGCCGGGTTGCACGTCGGTGTGGCCGGCAGCCAACTGCGCGGGAAAGGTGTCCACGCCCTGATGATCGTCAATCGGGATGGAATTAAGGCTGCTGGTATGGGAAAACATCTGGCGCAGGGTATTGGTGCCGGCCGGGGAATTCCTCATCTCGGGCAGATAGGTGTAAATGGGCTGGTCCAAGTCCAGCTTGCCCTCATCCACCAAGGTCATCATGGTGGCGGCCTCGAGCCACTTGGACGAAGAAGCGATCATCACCGTGGTCTCGCGCGAGTAGCCGTTCCAATAGCGTTCGTGCAGCACCTGACCAGCCTTCGACACAATCAAAATGCCCGCACCGGGATAAGCGTGAATATCCATCCATGCCTGGATCTGCGCGTCCACCTTGGAAAAATCTGGTTCCGCCGCTGCCAGCCGGCCAGCGTCGCCCGTACCACAGATCAAAGCAACGACCAAGAACGAGCGAAGGCGATTGGCGAGCGTGAAAGTGAAGGAAGGTTTCATGGCACAAAAATATTCGGGATGACCTCGTCTGTCAGCAACAAGATGGGCCGCGCCAGATCAGATAGCGAACTTCGCCCCGACCGGCAGGGGAAAACCGGCGAGGAACGATTCCACCGGCAGCATCCGACCGCCTTCGCGCTGCAACTCGAGAATTCGCAGCGCACCCTGCCCACAGCCCACGACGATACCGGTCTGGTCGGCCGCCAAGATCTCCCCGGCCCGGCCAGAACGTTCAACCACTTCGGCCTTCCCGATTTTCAGGAGCTGGAGCTTGGATTCAGCGGGTAAAAATGTGAACGCCCCCGGCCACGGGGTGAAGGCGCGGAGCCGGTTCCAGATTTGCCGGGCCGGCTGGTGCCAGTCAACTTTGCCGTCCTCCTTTTTAATCTTGGCGGCGTAAGTGGCGCCGGCCGCCGGCTGCGGCTGCGGTCGGAGGTTGCCGGCGACAAATTCTGGAATCGTCGCGAGGAGCAGTTCCGCACCCAAGCGGGCGAGCCGGTCGTGCAGCCCGTGCGAATCGTCCGTCGGCAGAATCGGCGTGCGGCGTGCGGCGAGGATTGGCCCGGTATCGAGGCCGGCATCCATTTGCATGATGGTCACGCCGGTTTCCGGTTCCCCATCGGCGATGGCCCATTGGATTGGCGCGGCCCCGCGATACTTGGGCAACAGCGAAGTATGGACGTTCAAACAGCCGTGCGGCGGCAAGTCCAGCATGGCTTGAGGTAAAATTTGTCCGTAAGCGACGACCACGATCAGGTCAGGCCGCAACTGACGGAGTTCAGCAAGGAAGTTTTCGTCACGCGCCTTAAGCGGCTGGAGCACGGGCAGGTTCAATTTCTCGGCGAGGATTTTTACCGGCGACGAGGTGGGCTTGAGCGCGCGGCCCTTGGGTTTATCCGGCTGAGTGACGACGGCGCAGAGAGAGAAGGCAGCATCAGCGACCAGCGCCGCAAGGCTGGCGCAGGAGAGTTCCGCCGTGCCCATGAAAATAATCCGCAATGGCGTCATGGGCGTTCATGGTTGAACTGCAATCCGGAGGAGGTCGGCAAGGGCGATCGCGGGCGACGGTTCGCAAAGGCCGCCCAACCCCCGGCCGGGCGCGGCAAAGCGAAAAAACGGCGGATTTTCACGCCGCCTTCGGGTTAAGCTTGATTTCCAGAATGTCAGCCAACGGCACCGGCACCGGGCCGCGCCCCACGATTTGAAAAATCACGTCCGTCGCGGTCACCTCGACGATGTGCTGAACGGCGAAGTGATCCTTCATGGTCTTCACCTCCATCGCAAATTTCTGGGCCAAGTCGCCGGGGGTGGCCCCAACGAAGGCGGCAAACCGCGTCTCGACGAACCGCTTGTTGAAAGTGTATTTGCCGCGCGCATAAACCTGCCCTTCCGGTTTCTTTTCACCCTCGGACTGCCACGAGGCCTCGGTGATCTGGATCTCCGGCGACGAAGCCTGGTAGCGCGTGGGTTCGGGGGCCGCCTCGGCCGCTTCCACCGGCGGGGCCTCCACCTTGATCGGCAGAGCGAGAAAAATCACCGGCCCGATCACCGGCAGCACCGCCGCCAATCCGACCACCTGCAGCGACGGGCGAGCCCGGATGACCGACACTTCGAACGCCGCATATAGATTGGCGAGATAGAGCACCAGAACGAGGAACCAGCCCACCGGCGAAACAAACAGGCCGCCGAACAGCGACGGATGCGCCGGCCGTTCCAAGCGGGTGACGGCATTGATTTTAATTTCCGGCTTCGGCGGACGCGATGACGAATCCGGGTCAATGAAGACCTCAACGAGCGGCCGGAGCTTGGGATTCGCCGCCAGTTGCTTCAAGGATTCTTGCGAGAAACGGCCCCAAGGCAGGTTGGTGTAGTTATCGCCCATGCGCAGCAGGAGGCCGTTGTCATCAAACTTCACAATGTCGCCCGCCTGCGAAGATCCATCTGTCATGGTTAGCGTCTCCGCGGCCACGGCCCCGCCGACGAAGAGAAGCGCCAAGCTTAAAATGAAAAATGATTTACGCACGCCGTTTATCTAACAAACACGGTCAGGTCGTGAAAGCAAATTCAACCGAAGGCCAGCCGCCAAAGCCGGCCCGCGGCGGCCGACGGCCCGGACCCTTATTTTTCATAAAACTGAACCTTGCCGGTGGCGAGATCATACATCCCGCCCACCAAACCGATTTGGCCAGAGTCAAGCATCGCCCGGAGAATCGGGCTGCGTTCCCGGATTTGCTGCATCACCAACCGCACGTTCGCTTCGGCAACCTGGTTGACGAAGGCGTAATTTTTGGAAGTGCGCGGCTGAATGCCGGGCGGCACGGCATCCATCGCCGGCTGGATCCTGGCCAGCAGGCCGGTGAGGTTGCCTAGTTGAACTCCGTCCACCGCGCCTTTAATGGCGCCACAGTTGGAATGACCAATGACGGCGATCAGTTTTGCGCCGGAGGCTTTACAGGCGAATTCCAGGCTGCCGAGGATGTCGTCGTCCAGCACGTTGCCGGCAACGCGGGCGCTGAAGATGTCGCCGACGCCCTGATCCAGGACGATTTCAATGGGCTGGCGGGAATCCAAACAGCTCAAGACCACGGCAAACGGATACTGGCCAGCGGCGGTCGCCTGAACCTGCGCCGGAAAATCGCGGACCAGCGGTTTGCCGGCGACAAACCGGGCGTTGCCGGCCTGCAATTCCGCCAAGGCCAGTTGCGGTGTCATTGCTGCCTGCGCCGCCTGCGTCGACATCGCCGACACGGGCGCGGGACCGGTTCCACAACCGGTCATGGTGCAGCAACGGTGATGAGGACTCTGACAGCCCGTCGCCAGCAGCACGACGGCGGAAACGGCGAACAGCGCGAAATAATTCGACAGATTTTTCATGGATTTCAGGTGGTTAAACGCGGCCTTGGTTGCAAAACAACGGGCAATGAAACAACAAAAGCGGCGCGCCGGAAACAATTATTTTCCGGCCCGCGCACTCGACAGCCAGCGCGGTGATTGCTAGCGTGGCGGCATGAATTTTCTCGTCACCGGCGGCGCGGGCTTCATCGGCTCGCACGTCTGCGAACGCCTGCTTCACGATGGCCAGCAGGTCTGGGCTTTTGACAATCTGAATGATTTTTACGATCCGCGCATCAAACGCAAAAACCTTCAGGACATCCAGTCGCTGGGGAAGCCATTTCATTTCGTTCACGGCGACCTCACGGATGCCCACGCGGTCAAAGAACTTTTTTCCGTCGCCCCCTTCGACCAAATCATCCACCTGGCCGCCGGCGTCGGCGTCCGGTTGAGCCTGAAACAACCGGCGCATTACCAGCGGGTGAACGTCGAAGGCACGGTCAACCTCCTGGAAGCCGCGCGCGGGGCGGGCGTGAAAAAAATCACCCTCGCTTCGTCGTCGTCCGTTTATGGGATGAATGCCAAGGTGCCATTCAGCGAGCACGACCCGGTTTTTTCCCCCGCGTCGCCGTACGCGGCCAGCAAGCTTGCCAGCGAGGCCCTGGGCCAGGTTTATCATCACCTTTACGGAATGGATGTGGTGGTGCTGCGCTTCTTCACGGTATACGGCCCGCGCCAGCGGCCGGATCTGGCGATCCATAAATTCACCCAACTCATTGATGCCGGCCAGCCGATTCCGGTCTTTGGCGACGGCAGCACGGCGCGCGACCACACGTTCATCACGGACATTCTGGACGGCATTTTCGCCTGCACCAAAAGGCAATTCGGCTTTGAGATTTTCAACCTCGGCGAAGCGCAAACCATCCGATTGGACAAACTGATTGGCCTCATCGAAACCGCGCTCGGCAAGCCGGCGCTCATCGACCGGCAACCGCTCCAGCCCGGGGACGTCCCGGTCACCTTCGCCGATATTTCCAAGGCGCAGCGCCTGCTGGGCTACCAGCCACAGGTGCCGGCGGAAAAGGGGATTCCGTTATTTGTTGATTGGTACCGGAAAAACCGGCAGTAATAGAAACATCAAGCAGGTTCAATGAATAACCCAATATTTAAACGGCCCCAACTGGGTGAGGCACTGGCCACCTGGCGGGATTTGCTGGAAGCACAAAAGCTGTCTACGGAGCCTGTCTGGATTTTCACCGAAAACCTCTGCCTTGAACCTTCGCGCACGGCTCCGGACAGCCTGCAGCTCGGCTTTCAGACCAGCTTCACGCCGCCGGACGACGACGCGCTGGAAATCGCCTACGACCAGTTTGCAGAATCGGGCGCACGGATGGTTTTTTACCGGCTGGGTTCCTCACCGCGCGGGTCCGTGTGCATTTTGCTTTGCGACCCATGGTTTGAGAGCCGTAACGAGCGCGAAGGGTTTATCCGGGAGGAAAACTGGGGCATTTCGTTTTTCACCGGGCACAGCGGCGAGATTGAAGAAATCACGGATTTGACCCGCTGGCTCCGGCGGGTGAAACATAACCCCGCCTTCCGGGATTTTGATTTTGCTATGTCGCTGGCCACGGTAGATGAAATCAAGCTGTACGGCCGGCCGCTGCAGCCCTACGAACGCTTCGCGGAAAGCCTGATCGGGCGCCTCCGCCGGATGCTGGGCAATCCGGCCTGAGATTATTTTTTGACCGGCGCCTTGGTCTTGAACGCGGAGCGCAGCAACCAATGGCGTTTCAACCCCTGCACGAAATCATCCGAGTCCATCACCGTCTTCGAAATACCGCCCAGCAGGTTGGAATTCGCCTGCACCTGGACATTGAGATTGCTGGTGATATCGGCGAGGTTGACCAGCATCGCACCGATATCCCAGGTCAACTGGTTCAAATTGGTGTCGGAGTTGACCAACAGCGTATTGGCGTTCGTCAGGACCGATTCCAACTGGAAATGTGAATTCGGGCCCAGCGCCCACAGGGTCAGCCCGCCGGGCGCGCGCAATTGGTCGCTGATGCTGGCGAAGTTGGTGACGAGCGGCTGAGCGGCGACGATGGCGGAATTCAAATTGGCAGTCGCATTGGCGGCATGATCCAGCACGGCCGCAAGCTGATTGGTCAACGCGAGGATTCCCGGCAGCGCCGACTGCACCTGCGCGACCATGGCCTGCAACTGGTCGGAAACCGGCGGACTTTCGGCGGCGTGCAACCAGGCATCTTCGGAATCGGGCAGGAAGTTTTCGTAACGGTGATCGTGCTTATGCCACGAAGCCACGATGCGTTTGCGATGAACGGTATTGTCGTAAACGCAGATGGAATTGGAGTCGAACCGGCATTGGGCGAGCAGTGGCGCATTGCTCTCATCCAATACGGCTTCAACCGGGGCATAAGCGCGAAAGATCAGATTGGTGTTGGCATCAAACACATCCTGCGCCAGCTGCCAGGTACCGGGCGCGGCGGTGGCAATCCGTTTCGCCTCCGCCAGCCCCAAAATCGAAACGGGCTGGGTGACAACCACCGCGTAACCGTTGGTGCCGCGCGTCAGCTCCAACTGCCGCTGATTGAGAAAACCGGCGGCGTTCACCTTCACATACGAACCACCGGTCCAAAGATACCGGAAATAAGGATCCAAAACTTCGAACTCGACCTTGACGTTGTACGGTTCAAACGGCTTCTGCGGTTCAACGCTGGTGATTTTCCCGACGGCAAAACCCATCAGGTAAACCGGGTCACCGACGTTCAAACCCGCCGAACTTTGAACGTAGGTGAAAAACGGGGCCTTGATCTTAAACCACCCTTTGCGCTCGGCGGTATGGTAAATGTAGTAACCGAAGCCAAAAAGCAGCAGCGCGGTGGCGAGGAACACAAACCAGCCGACAGCACGCTCCATCTGGTTCAGGCGCGTGCGCAATTGGGGGGTCAGATCTTGGAGGGGCATAAATTTATCTGCTCACAGAGTGGCGCCGGCCGGCTCGGCCAGCAATTCTTTTACGGCGCGGTGGGGGGCGGATTCCACCTCAGGCCACAAACCGAGAACGGAAAAGGTTTTTTCGTCCAGCACGGCGAATTTTCTTCCCGCATGCCGCCAGGGACGCAAATCGTCCGTGGTCACCGCCACCGTCAGCGGCCGGCCGCTGAACCATTCATGGCCGCGTTGGAGCTGGTCGAGGAACAACAGCAGCCACTGACGGTGCCGCGCGCCCAAACCGCCCAGCGGAGTATCGAGCAGCAGCCATTCCGGCTTGAGAATCAACGCCCGCGCGAGCGCCGCGCGCTGCCGCCAGTTGACCGCCAGATTGGATGGCGTGGTGTCGGCGAAGGGCGTCAGTTCCAGCACTTCCAGCAACTCGGCCACCGCGGCGGACGCCTCGACGGTGGAAAGATTCTGCTGGTAGCGGAGCGGCAACGCAACGTTTTCCACAACGGTCAGCTGGCTGAACAATTTTCCGCCGGCGAACACGTAACCGACCCGGAGCCGCTCGGCCAGTTCCGCCTCCGCGAACGAATCCGTCTCGCGACCGAACACGCGGCAGCTTCCGCTGGCCGGCAGCAACAGCCCGGCGGCCGTCATCAGGAAATCACTTTTGCCGGATTGCGGCTGGCCGGCGATCACCCAAAACTCACCCGGCGCCACCGACCAATTGACATTATCCACGACCGTCAACGACGCATCGCGCAGCGTGCTGATGCTGGCCGCGCGCATTTCAATGATGGCTAGATCGGGTGTGGCGGCGTTCAAGTGACGAGGTAAAGCACAATAAAGACGGCATCGACCAGGACGCAAACGACCACGCCCTGGGTGACCGCGCGCACCGCCACCCGAGAGACGTCTTCGAGCCGCAGCGGCTGGGCGAGGCCGTGGTAACACGTCACCACGGCGATAAAAAAGCCAAACGCCATCGTTTTCAGCGCCAGCAACGCGAAGTCCAGCCAACTCAACGCCTCGGCGATCTGTTTGAAATAATCCCCGGGCGTCAGCGGAACGTCCTGTAAAAAAGCAAAGAGATAGCCGCTCGCCAGCGCCCCGATGATCAGATAAATCGTCAGCGAAAATATCCCCAACGCCAGGCCGATGACGCGCGGGACAATCAGATAATGCACCGGGTCGATGCCCAGCGCCTCCAGCGCCTCCACCTCGCCGAGGGCGCGCGCCGTGCCGAGTTCGATGACGTTGGCGGTGCCGACCCGGGCCAGCACCAACATGGCGGTGAGGAGCGGACCGAGTTCGCGCACGATGACGATCACCATGGTCGAGCCGAGATAATCCTTGGCCCCGACTTTGGCCAGCGCCGAGACCGTCTGGCCGATGACCAGAAAACCCAGCGCGAGCGCGACGAAGAAAAACATCGGCAGGAGCGCCACCCCGGCGCGGTTGATTTCTTGCCGGACGCGCGGCCGCATCAGGCTCGGCGCCACTTTGAATTTATTGAGGATGACGCCAATCGTGATGAGCGCAAAAGCCCCTAAGCCCTGGAGGGTCAGCAGGGCGAGAAACAATTTCCGGCCGAGCCGATCGGTGTAGGATTTGGGCAGGGCGGCGCGGCGGAACACCTGAATGTTCGCCAGTTGAAACGCCTTGGCGAGATTGCCGCGCATGCGGTAAAGCCTAGGCCGCATCCGCCGCACGGTCAAAAAGCAATTTCAACCAGACAGATTTATTTTTCCGTGATGACGGTATCAGCGTGCTCGTAGCCGGGCGCACAGCAGCAGAGCAGGCGCAGCACTTCGCCGCCGGTATTCCAGAGCTGGTGTTTCAGGCCGGGGGGAATGGCAATGGCGTCGCCGGGCCGCACCTCGCGCAATTCGCCGGCGATGCGGATCCGGCCGGTGCCGTGCGTGATGTAATAAATCTCCTCGGCACGCGGATGATAATGTTCCTGCGTCGCACCCCCGACCGGCAACCGCGCCTCGGCCAGGCTTTGGTTGCGAATGCCGGAATTACGGTGCGCCAGGAGTTCGCGAATTTCCGAGCCGTCCTTGGTGGTGAACGGCACAACTTCGTTGAGGTTCTTTAGGTCCATAAACTTGGGCGGGCTAACCGACTTTGATGGGTTTGAAATATTTTGACCAGTCCCACTGACCAAGCATCACGCCGGCCACGATCAACATCATCGCCAGCCAAAATGCGGAGCTGATCGGCTCGCGGAGGCAGAAGTGCGCCCAGACAGCGGTGGAGAGCGGGATCAAGTTGTTGAACAGCATCACGCGGCTGGTTGGCCAATGGCGCAACGCCGAGTTCCACAGACCGTAGGGTACCACGCTGCCGAGAATGATGTTGAAGCCTTGCACGGCGAGATGACGGGCGTCCAGCAGGACGCCGCGCGCATGAATTTCCACCAGCGCCAGCGGCAGCAGCAGGACGCCGGACATCCACATGGCATTGGCGGCGACTTCCAACCCGCTGATTTCAAGGGCGAGCAGGCGGCTCTGGAGGTTGAAATTAGCCCAGGCCAGGCTCGCAAGGAAACCACAGACTTCGCCACCGAGATTGAAGCTGGATGATTTCAAGGCGGGCCAGAACAGCACCCCCACGCCGGCCAGCGCGAGGAGGGCCGCCGCATAACGCCGGGCACTCGTCCAGTTCCGTTGCGGACGCTCCTCCACCAGCAACGACCAGACCGGCGAGGCGCCGATGTAAAGCGCCACGTGCGCCGTGGCCGTGAGCTTCAGCGCCCAGCAAAACGCCACCACATACGCCGCGAGGCTCAGGCCACCGCGCAACCAGAGTTGGCGTTGATGTCCCTTGGACAGCGCCGGAAATTCACCCAGCCAATTCGTTAACCGTAACACGCCCAACAAAATCAGCCCGGCGATCAAGAACCGCACTCCGCCGGTCCAAATGGGCGTCCACGAGTTGAGCAGCAGCCATTTGGTGCCCACATTGTTACCGCCCCATAAAAAAACCACCAGCAGCAGGCTGCCGGCGATGGCGGGGTTGTGCTTGTTTTCAGACACGCAGCGAGTAAATCGAGGCGCAGCCGGTTTGCCAATGAAAATTACACAGAGCCCTTGCGGCCACCGAGCGGAGCCGGATTTCGGTCGGCACCAATCCTGAAATGCGGAGGCATCACCCTTGATCCGGGGACCAGAAGCCATCATGCTGCCTGGCTTCCGCAAACAATTCTTCCAGCAGCGTACCGATATAGGTTGCGCGGAACTCCACTTCCTCCATCACCGCCTCCGGACTTTCGAGCGTGACAAGGCCGCCGCTTTCCGCCACCAGCAGGTGGGCGTGACTGGCCGCGCCAACGGTTGGCGGGCCGGGCATTTTTAGCGGAAACGGGTTCATAACTGACCATTACGCCGTTTGAGCAGAGATGCAAGTGGTATTTTCGCGTCCGCGGGAGTTGATTTGCCGGGCAGCATAATGGAAATCGAGTTGACCGGCGGCGGGAAAAAATTACCTTGCGGGCATGGATCATTCACCTGGTTTTCTAAAGCTCGCGTCCGCTGCCAAAAAGCACGTCAACGAAATCAGCGTGGCCGAAGCGCGTGGTAAACTCGCCGCCAACCCGAAGGTCGTGCTACTCGATGTCCGAGAGGATCATGAATGGGCGGCCGGCCACGCGGCCGAGGCCGTGCATCTGGGCAAGGGCATCCTGGAACGCGACCTGGAAAAATTTTATCCCGACGCAAATACGGAGATCATCATGTATTGCGGCGGCGGCTTCCGTTCGGCAATGACCTGCGACGCCGCCCAAACGCTTGGCTACAAACGCGTCCACTCGCTCATCGGCGGGTACAAGGGCATGGTGGCCGCCGGCTGGCCGATGACGAAATAGCCCCGGTTTTCCAGCCAACCGGTTTAAATCAAATTCGCGCTTGCTACCCATGCGCGACCTGCGTATAGTTTGCGCCCTTTTTTACAACTAAATTTATGCGTCGTCCCAAAGGCATCAAGACCAAGAAAGCCGCTGCCAAGCGGTTTAAGATCACCGCCACCGGCAAGGTCCTGCGTTCACACGCGGGCCGCCGTCACTTGGCACAAACCAAGAACGCCAAGCGCCTGCGCCGCCTCGGCAAGGTAGCCGTGGTGGACAAGACCGACGTCTATCGCATTACGCAATCCATGCCGTTCAGCCACCGCGGCTGATTGATTTAACCGATTCAACTTTAACACCGAACTACCATGCGCGTTACCAACTCCCCCGCTTCCCGCAAACGTCGCGGAAGAATGCTGACAGCCGCCAAAGGCTTCCGGCTCAAACGTTCCAAACTTTACCGCTACGCCTCCGACGCCGTGGATCACGGCCGGCAGTACGCCTACCGCGACCGCCGCACCAAGAAACGGGTTTATCGCTACCTCTGGCAGGCGCGCATCAACGCCGCCGCCCGCACCGCCGGCATCACCTACAGCCGCCTCATTGAAGGCCTGATTGCCGCCAAGTGCGAACTCGACCGCAAGATCATTTCCGATCTCGCAGCGACCGACAACGCAGCGTTCCTTGAAATCGTGAACATCGCGAAGAACGCGCTGAAGTCCAAGCCTGGCGCCGTTTTGGCCAAGGCTTAAGCGATTTTAAATAATTCCTGACGGGCGACCAGTGATGGTCGCCCGTTTTTCTTTTCTTCCATCGGCTATCCGGTATTCTTCCATTTTAAACCTATGGGATTCCTGAATGACATTGAGCCGCTCAAACAGGCGGCTCTGACCGAGTTAAAAAATGCGCCCGACCTCGCCGCGCTGGAGCAAACCAAAGGCACGTGGATCGGGCCAAACGGCAAGTTTACCGGGCTGATGAAACAGCTCGGCACGCTCTCAAAAGAGGAAAAGCCCGCTGCCGGTAAACTCATCAACGCCGCCAAGCAGGAACTCGAAGCCAAGCTCGTCGCACGCCGCGAGGAATTGGAGCTGAAAGCCGCGCTGCCGAAAGAGCCGACTGATTTCACGCTGCCTGGACGCCGCCGCGCGCTCGGAAAATTGCATCCGCTCACGCAAGTCACGGACGACATCGTCCGCGCCTTCCGCAAGATTGGCTTCGCCGTGGCCGACGGACCGGAGATTGAGGACGAGTATCATTGCTTCGACGCGCTCAACACGCCCGCCGACCATCCGGCGCGCGATTCGCAGGACACGTTTTATATTGGCGCAACCCCCTCACTCGGCTCCGCCACCCTCTCCCCATCAGGTGGGGAGAGGGACGGAGTAAGGGGGCAATCACGATTGCTCCGAACGCACACCAGTTCCGTCCAAATTCGGGTGATGGAAAAACAGCCGCCGCCCGTGCGCATCATCGTCCCCGGCCGCGTGTATCGCCGCGACAACGCCGACGCCACGCACAATCCCACGTTCCACCAGATCGAGGGACTTTACGTGGACAAGAACGTCACGGTCGGCGACCTCAAGGGCACGGTGGAATTCGTCTTCCGCGAGCTGATGGGCAGCGACGTGAAGATCCGTTTCCGGCCGCATTATTTCAGCTACACCGAGCCGAGCTACGAGATTGATTTCACCAACGCGCTCGTGAAGAAGATGGGCAAGGACTGGCTGGAGATCGCCGGCTGTGGCATGGTGCATCCGCAAGTGTTCGAGACCGTCGGCTACGATCCGGAAGTGTGGACCGGCTGGGCGTTTGGCTTCGGCATCGAACGCATCGCCATGCTCCGCTACGGCATCAACGACATCAGGCTCTTCTACGAAAACGACGTGCGGTTTTTGAAACAGTTCTGATTCGTCATGCCGCGGACTTTCCTGCAAAAGGCCGCCGGGGCCCTGGCGCGTTCACCGTTGCTCCGGCGCAACGAGGTGCTTTTTGCGGAAAACCTGCGCCAGTGGTACCTGCCGCTTTCCAAGCTCGGCAAGCTGAAGCTCGGCCTGTGGTTGATTTTGAACGATTACTCCCGCGGCATTTTTCCACCGCATTTTCTCGACCAACAAATAGCGTATCAGGCGGAAAAAGATTATCGCTTCTCGATTCCCGGCATCACGGCGGCGGAGGTTTCTCGCAACAACATGACCAAGCCGTTCTGGGCGGGCAGCTTAATGCAGGCGTATTTGGAGCATTTTTGCCGGCTGGTCCGGTGTTTGGAGCTGGCAGGGGTGAAACCGCCCGCAAAGGTGCTCGAGATCGGGTGCGGCGGCGGCTGGGCGACGGAATTTCTTGCGATAATAGGCTATGACGTCTGCGGCACCACTATTTCCGATGACGACATCACCGATGCCAACCGCCGTATCAAAAGCCTTGAAGCCCGTGGGCTTTCGCCTGCGCTAAAATTTGTGGCCGCGCCGATGGAGTCCGTCCACACCGTGGTACCGGCAGGCACTTTCGATGCCGTCTTTGTTTATGAGGCGCTGCACCACGCCTTCGACTGGCGCGCGACGCTGCGTTCTAGTCACGCCTGTCTCAAGCCCGGCGGCTGGCTTCTGATCGCCAACGAACCCAACTTGCTGCATACCTGCATCTCCTACCGCGTCGCCAAGCTGTCCAACACCCACGAAATTGGTTTCAGCAAATGCGAATTGATTACGGAATTGCAGCAGGCCGGCTTTCGCAACATAAAATCCACCGGGGCAACCTTGCACTGGTGGGTTCGCCCGCATTGGCTGATGGCGCAAAAGTGAGCTGCGTCATGCTGGGTCCGTAAGCGTCCGCGCTGCATGAAACAATTTTTTCTCTCCCTACCCCGCAATGTTGGCAACTGCTTCCGCGGCTGGATGCTCTTCTGGCAACTGCTCTTCATCGCGCTCACGTTTATTCTCGTCCGTTCCGGGTTTGACTGGTTTTATTTTTTTCCACCCGCAGCCCGGTACTGCGC
>Ga0302270_10000116_pt1 | contig 84588 bp, 70 predicted proteins | sample III_Bog_E2_3_FD_198773 | JGI IMG/M metagenome (GOLD analysis project Ga0302270, IMG submission 198773) | Peat permafrost microbial communities from Stordalen Mire near Abisko, Sweden - III_Bog_E2_3 | ecosystem: Environmental > Terrestrial > Soil > Wetlands > Peat | place: Sweden: Abisko... | reverse complement strand
CACGCTCCATCCGCGATTGCTCCGCAATCTGTCCATGAAAAACTGCGCAATTCCGCCAGTTGCCCGCAAATTTCCGCGCAATTTGGCGTACTTTCCTCTCTAAATCACTACAATTGAAATAGCGGCATCCCTGCTTATCTCGCAGAGATGCCGCTATCATGTTTAGAATGAAATATTTACCAGTAAATATCTTGTTTTCAAATATTTAGCGGAAATGAAATTCGCTAAAACACTGAAAAAAGGATATTTAGCTTTTAAGGGTGGGGAGGGGGTATACCCCCTTGGTCACAACTTGTAGCTGATTGATTTCGCCTGCGTAAACAGCAGCAGATAGTCCGCGCCGCCAGCCTTGGAGTCTGTGCCTGACATCTTGAACCCGCCAAACGGATGCGCGCCTACCATCGCTCCGGTGCACTTGCGGTTGAAGTACAAGTTGCCCACGTGGAAGCCTGCCGCCGCGCGCTTCAGTTTCTTCTCGTCCTTGCTGTAAACCGAACCCGTCAACCCGTACTCGGTGTCGTTCGCAATCTTTAGCGCGTCTTCAAAATCCTTTGCTTTCAATACCGCCAGCACCGGCCCAAAGACCTCTTCCTGGCAGATGCGGTCCTGCGGTGTCAGTCCCGCGATCAGCGTCGGCTGAATGTAATAGCCCTCTGCTGCCTTGGTCTGCGCCTTGCCGCCCGTAACCACCTTGCCCTTCTGCGCAGCCTCATCAATGTAGCCAAGGATGCGGTTGTAGGAGTCTTCGCTGATGACCGGGCCGACCGACCGGTTCTCCACCGGGTCGCCGATGGCCATTGCCTGCATGCGCTGTGCCACCTTCTGCACAAAGGCATCGTGGACCTGCTCATTCACGATCACCCGCGAACAGGCGGAACACTTCTGCCCGCTGAAACCGCACGCTGAAGCCACCACGCCGTCCGCTGCCGCATCCAGGTCAGCATCCGCTTCCACGATGATCGCGTCCTTGCCGCCCAGCTCCAGGATGGTGCGCTTGATCCAGCGCTGCCCCGGCTTCACCTGTGCTGCCTTCAACTGGATGTCGAGCCCAACCTTCTTCGAGCCGGTGAAGGAGATGAAGTGGATGCCGGGATGCTCCACAATGGCGCTGCCCAGCGCAGCCCCGCCCTGCAGCAGCGTCACCACGCCTGCCGGCATCCCGCACTCCTGCAGCAGCATCACGAACCGTGCCGCAATCGTGGGTGCCAGCGGCGATGGCTTCAGCACCACCGTATTACCCGTCACGATGGCCGCCGCCGTCATGCCGGCCATGATGGCCAGTGGGAAGTTCCACGGCGGAATTACCCCCCCCACCCCCAGCGGCACGTACACAAACTCGTTCCTCTCCCCCGGATACTGGATGCGCGGGGAAGACTCCGCCAGCCGCAGTGCTTCGCGGGCATAAAACTCCAGAAAATCAATAGCCTCCGCCGTGTCAGCATCCGCCTCGGCCCAGTTCTTCCCCGCCTCGAACGTCAGCCACGCGCAGAATTCGAACTTGCGCTCGCGCATCAGCTTCGCAGTCTTCAGCAGCAGTTCCACCCGCTCCTCGATCGGCCGCAAGCTCCACGCTGCAAACGCCGCCTCGCCCACAGCGATTGCCTGCGGCACCACGGCGACGTCCGCCTCCGCATGTTTGCCGACAACCAGTTCCGGGTTTGCCGGGCTGGTCGATGTCACCACCCCCCCGGCCCCCACCTTCGCCCCACCAATCACCAGCGGATATGTCTCTCCCAGCTGCTGCTGGACCTTCTGCAGCGCGGCGCGCATGGCATCCGCGTTAGCTTGCTGGCTGAAATCAGTAAAGGGCTCGTTGCGAAATTCTGGAAGTGTTTGCATGTGATTCGTTTTTTCCTGTCCTGATATTTAGATCGTGAGCTAGCGGAAAAGATTCTTCGCAATAAAGAGCACATTCGCGGGACGTTCCGCCAACCTTCGCATAAAGTACGGATACCATTCCTTGCCGAACGGAACATACACCCGCACGCGGTACCCCTGTTTCACTAGTTGCTCCTGTAAGTCGCGGCGTATTCCGTACAACATTTGAAACTCAAAACTATCGGACGCAACGCCGCTCGCTGCAGCGAAGGACTTCACCTGCTCGATGATCCTCTCATCATGCGTCGCAAGACCATGATAGAACCCCGACGTCAGCAGCTCTTTCATAAGATCAACGTAATTTGCATCTACTTCAGTTTTCTTCGCAAATGCAATTTCCGCAGGCTCCTGGTATGCACCTTTGCACAGCCGTATACGTATCCCCTCCGTCAGCAGCCCAATCATATCTGTTCGCGTCCGTCGCAGATACGACTGCAGCACAATGCCAATATTCCGCTGCTCCGGCACTGCATGAATGCGGCGAACCAGATCGATGGTGGCCTGTGTGTAGACGCTGCCCTCCATATCCACGCGCACAAAGCTGCCAATCGCCGTGGCCTGCCGCCCTAGGTCTGCCACAATCCGCTCCGCCACCCCGCCGGGCAGGTTCATCCCCATCTGCGTCAGCTTAAGCGACACGTTTGCATTCAACTGCAAACGCCCGATCTCTTCAAGAAGTGCCCGGTAGGTTGCGGCCGCCTTTGCTGCCTGCGTCTCATCGTGCACATTTTCACCCAGCGCATCAAGCGTCACCGCGATGCCTGCGGCATTCAACTTCTGCGCGACGGCAATGGCATCTTCCATGCTGGTTCCGGCAACAAACCGGCGCGAAAGTTTACGCCCGAGAGAGTTATGCTCCGCAAAAGCGCGCAGTCCCCGTTTCTCAGATAATGCGATAAATGTGGTGCGAAGAAGACTCATATGAAAGGAACAATATGCCGGGAACCTTCATGTTTGATGCTGAAACTAGCACGACTGACCTAAAGCAATCCAGCAGAATCAAGTCCTCCTACAATGCTACGCGAACGGGGTTCCAAAACATCGACGCACTAACAGCCCCGTTCGCAACTATAAATCCCGTTACTTCGGCGCCGGTCCTCGTACCACCTGCACCAAGTCATCCACGCGTAAATGACGAGCAAATGCCGCCTTCACGTCATCTGCATTCAACTGCACGTAGCGATTAGCAGCACGCAACGGTTCGTCCAGCGGCAAGCCGATCTCTGCGCGGGCCAGCATTCCACCTGCGACCGCTTCTTCGCTGGATTCACTCAGCGGAATCGCCCGCAGTAGCAGCGCCTTCGCCTGGTGGAGCTCCGCAGCAGATACAGCTTCGGTCCGCATCTGGTTAAGGTCGCGTTCGATCAGTGTGCGTGCCTTGGAAACATTCTCCGGATCGCAGCCATAGCTGACTGAGTAGGTAGCCCTGGTCTTCGAAGCCGACAGCCCCACTTCCACGGTATACACATATCCAGCCACCTGCCGCAGATCATGATAGAGCCGCGTTGCATAGAACCCACCGCCCAACACATGCGTGCCCAACTGCATGGGATAGTAATCCGAATCAAAGCGGTTGATGTCCAGCTGTTCTGACAGTTCAACTGAATCCTGAACCTGCTGTGCATCGGCCACGTTCACGGCGGAAGGCTTATTCACTGGAATAGCAGGCAGCGTAGTCTCCGGCTTCTGCCCCTCCGCCTTCCAATCGCCAAACCACTTTGCAATAACGGTCTTCGCCTCATCGGGCGTCACATCGCCTATGACCACAATCGTCGTCAGGTCGGGCCGCATCGTAGCGGCGTAATACTGCTTCACCTGATCGAGCGTCACCTTTGTCAGCGTCGCGGGGGTAGCCTCGCGCAATGCAGGATCACCTGGAGGCAGAAGCGCAAGATCAAGAGCTCGTTGCGTTCTATATCCCGGACTTTGTAAGTTGCCCGCAACAAACTGTGTCGTCTGCTGGCGCACTACTCCAAAGGCCGCTTCCGGCATTGCTGGATGGAGTTCATTGTCCGCCAATAGCTGCACACCGCGAGAGAAATTCTCTTTCAGTACGCTGAGTGAAAAACGATAGCCTGCACTCTCATTGGCGGCGATATCATCCAGCGCCTTCTGGAAGGTCAACCGATCCAGACTCTGCGAGCCGTAGGAGTAGAACCCGTCCAGAACATCGGCCACACCCTCCAGCCCTGCCGGGGTCTGCATATCCGCATCATGCTTCACGGCACCCAGCACTGTTACGGTCGGGCTGGTGGTGTCAGTGCGCACGATTAACCGCAGGCCATTCGGTAGGGTAATGTCCGCTGCCTCCATGAACTTCGCTGGGACCTTAAGCTGATTCAGCGAAGTTGCGGCCCATGCTGGCAATTCTACGGGCTTGGTCGGCGCACTGGTTACCGTTTCGCCGCCGCCAAAGCCCTTGGCAGCAATCGGCTCCCCGTTGGGTGCGGGCTTCAGCGTCGCTGTAATCGTGTTCGCGTTCAGTATGTACTGCTGCGCCAAACGGTTTACATCGGCCAACGTTACTTTGCGGATCGCAGCAATGTCTTCGTCCGGCGACTTGCGGCCCTCTGCGGCCAACGCATTGGACCACACACTCGCCAGCCCGGGAATGGAATTGCGCTGGAACTCAGCCTGCGCCAGTTCGCTGCGCTTGGCCGCTTCCACAAGGTCTGCGGGCACCCCTTTTTGCGCATAGTTGTTCAGAATGCTGCGCATTTCCGCAATGGCAGCTGTAACATCTGTATTTGCCGGCAACGCCAACACCCCGAAGCCAACGCTTGCCTTGGGATATGTCTCCGCCACGCCGAACTCAGCTGCCAGTGCCTTCCCTGCCGGAACCATGCCATACAAATCGGCGCGCTGACTGCCCAACACATCCACCAGCACCTGCGTCGCTGCGTAGTCTGGCGAATCCGTTCCCGGCAAACGGTACGAGATGAACGAGAGTACATACGGAAGATTGCTATCCAGCGTGAACGTCTCCGGTTTCACCGGTTGCAGTTCCACAACAGGCCGTACCGGCAGCTTGTGACTGGGTATATCGCCGTAGAGCTTCTTCACTTTCGCCAGTGTCTGTACGGGATCCACATCACCCACAATGATTAGGATGCAATTCGACGGGGTGTACCAATCGGCATAGAACTTCTTCAGCATCACGGCAGTAGTCGTTTCAAATGATGGCCGCGTGCCCAGCGGATCATGTGCGTACGGAGTGCCGGCGAACATGTCAGCATTCAGCCGGTTGATGAACTTGTAGGTGGGATTCGACAGATCGCGCGAAACTTCCTGCTCAATCGCGCCGCGTTCGTGGTCCCACTCAGCCTGCGAATTGTCCACCCCATGCAGGCAGGCAGCCTGTGCCTGTAGCGCTACATCCAGATCGGCCGCCGGAACCGTGGCAAAATACTGGGTGATGTTCTGCTGCGTGTCCGCGTTATTTTCGCCTCCCATCTGCGCGTAAATCGCAGAGGTCTGGTCCGCCGTCATCCCGGTGCAACCGCGAAATGCCATGTGCTCCTCAGCATGGGCGATGCCTGGGTAACCCTCAGGCGTCTCATTGCCGCCCACCATGAAGTTGGCTTCCACCGTCACCACCGGCGCCAAGGTATTGCGTACGATCACCACCTGCATTCCGTTATGAAATGTGGCGCGGGTCACGCCGTCGGCGGTCGTGGCTGCACGCGCCTCCCCGTGCGATAGGCCAAGCAGGGTGAACAGCAGAAACAATAGCGAAACCGGCTTCCAGTTCATTGATAACTCCTCTAACCATCCTACTTAGACTTGCGCTATGGCGTTTTGGGGTAACCATGCGCGGATTCCATATCTGCAGGAGCCCAAAAGCTGTGTTGCGACAAAGTCGCGTCAAGTAGCGGCTTATGCGTTATTTTAATAGCAAGATTTGATTCCTCATTCTGCGGCGTTCCAACCATGCCGCCAAGGACCCTCCATGAATCCAGTTTCCAGTACACTTGGTAGCCGCTCACTCTCTGTAGTTGGAAAGACTCTTCTTATCGTCACTGCCCTCGGTTTGCTGCCCGGAGTCTGCTGCTTTGCGGCAGACGCACAAAAGCCCCCCGTCGCACCTGTACGCCCGGTCACAGATACGCTCTACGGGCAGAAGGTCATAGACAACTACCGGTGGCTGGAGGATGAAAAGTCTCCCGAGACAAAGGCCTGGATGCGCGGCCAGGCTGATTACACCCGCGCAGTGCTGGACGGTCTACCAGGGCGTAAGGCATTTGCCGCAGAGATGTCGCGCTATATGAACGCGGCTGACGTCACTATCTCAGACGTGCAGATTGCGGGGGACTATGTGTTCTACCGCAAGCGCCTGCGTGCTGAAAATCAAGCCAGCTTGTTTGTGCGCAAGACCACGGGCGGCCCTGAGCGCATGCTACTGAATGTCCCTAAATTGAGCACGCCCGAGGTTCATATGTCGCTGGATCAGTACACACCCAGCGATGATGGCAAGCTGGTGGTGCTTGGCATCTCGCCCGGCGGCTCTGAAATGCAGACGGCCTATATCTACGAGACCGCTACTGGCCGCAAGCTATCGGAAACAATTGAGCGATATCTCGGCGGCAGTTTCTCCCCTGACGATAAGACGCTCTACTACTTACAGCTTGAGAAGCTTGGCCCCGATGCGCCGCCGACCGATAAATACAAGAAGCCGATGGAATATAGCCATGTAATCGGCGGTCCGGTGGAGAAAGACGCGCTCGTTATCGGCCAAGGTGTCTCGGCAGATATCCCGGTAGGCGACTATTTCTTTCCCTTCGCTGGGCCAGTTACGGGCTCCAAGTATGTGCTTGCCAATGTTGCGCCCGGTAACCTGTATCGCGCAGTTTATATTGGCGAGCCTAGCGCGTTGAGCACGCATACCGGCTGGCAAAAGGTCGCGGGGCTGGATGACAAAGTCTCTGACATGGCACTTGAGGGCAACGACCTCTACCTCGTCAGCTTTGACGGCACAATGAACGGTAAGTTGCTGCGCGTAGATGCTGCCCATCCTGACCTGAAGAAGGCTGAGACAGTTATCCCCGCCAGCGATCTCGTCTTCAGTGGCGGCTTCATCGGCACCGAGGTTCTGCACCAGGCGAAGGATGGGCTCTACCTGCGCGTTATCCAGAATGGCGCGGGTCGCGTGCTGCGGCTCGGCTATGAACATGGCGCCAAGGCAGAAATGCTGCCCTTGCCCGGTGGCCAGCAAGCTGCCGCCATTGTGACCAGCCCAACGGTCCATGGCGCCGTCATAGACCTTACCGCTTGGACAACACCCGGCGATTTCTATCGTTATAGCGCCATCAAAAAGACCATGACGGCCATGAAGCTGGAGCCCGCCAACAAAATTGACCCTACCGATCTCACTTCGGAAGAGGTGCAGGTGAAAGCGGCTGATGGCACCATGGTTCCGCTTTCTATCATCTACAAGAAGGGCCTGGCTCGTGACGGCTCAGCTCCGGCAACGATGATCGGCTACGGCGCATATGGAGATGCTTTCACGCCAGGCTTCTCTCGCCGCTACTCGACGTGGCTGGAACGTGGCGGGGTGTTGGCTGTTGCTCACGTTCGCGGTGGCGGTGAGCTGGGCGAATCGTGGCATCTCGCCGGCAAAGAAGAGACCAAGCCCAATACCTGGCGCGACTTTATTGCGTCTGCCGAGTACCTTATTGCGAATAAGTACACCTCGTCTGCAAAGCTTGGCATCTGGAGTCAGAGCGCCGGTGGCATCCTGATCGGCCGTTCCGTCACAGAGCGCCCTGATCTCTTTGCCGCAGCGGTTGATGGCGTGCCTTGCTCTGACATGGTTCGGTTTGAAACAGGCGCCAATGGGCCGGATAATATTCCGGAGTTTGGCTCAGTCAAGACGGAAGCAGGCTTCAAGTCACTGCTTGCCATGAGTGCGTATTACCATGTCGTGCCGGGAACGAAGTATCCGGCGGTCCTGGTAACGGCTGGGGCTAACGATCCGCGCGTTGATCCGTGGCAAGGCGCCAAGATGGCAGCAGCGCTGGAGGCCGCAACCGCCAGCGACAAGCCCATTCTCTTCCGCGTGAACTACGATGCAGGCCACGGACTGACCGACACAGTTGCCCAGCAGGTCTCTGACTGGAGCGATATCTTTACTTTCTTCCTGTGGAACTTCGGCGACCCGGCATTTCAGCCGGCAACGAAGTAACACAACAAGCTACATGCAGCGGCGCTGGAGGATACCCTTCAGCGCCGTTTGCTACTTCATCTCTGTAAGGAATCTTCCATGTTCTCTGGCGGATTACGCATCGTCAACCGGCTGGCGATCGCCACACGATCCCTGCCATCGTGCTTCGCCTGGTACAGAGCTCGATCGGCTGCTACCAGCAGTGAACTCAGGTCATCGCTCTGCCCCGGTATCACGGCCCCGCAACCCAGGCTAACCGTGAGCACACTGCTCGTAGCGCTGCCATGCTCAATACCAGCGCTGCGAATGGCTAATCGGATTTGCTCCGCCAGTTGCGCCGCTCCCGTCTCATCGGTCTTTGGCAGCAGGATGGCAAACTCCTCGCCTCCGAATCGTGCAATCAAATCACTTGGGCGACGCAGCACACTGGCCGCGATTTCAGCAACCGCACGCAAGCACTCGTTCCCTGCAAGATGCCCATAAAGATCGTTGTAGTTCTTGAAGTGATCGACGTCCATCAGCACAAAGGAAAGACTAGAGCCTTCGCGGATGGCGCGCCGCCATGCCTCTTCCAGGGCTTCATCCAGCCGCCGGCGATTCGCGATGCGCGTAGTTGCATCCACGCGTGCCACGCCCTCCAGCGTTTCCAGCGCATCCTTTAGCCCCAGCCGCGCCTCTTCCTCAATGAGTGCGGAACGCTTCAGGTCTCCCAGCACCAACCCCACAACATCCGCACTCAGCACCGCAGTGGCAAGAAACATCTGCAGGATCAGGATGCGGTCTTCCAGCGTGGCGCCCTGTACATGCGCCATTACGCCATGGCCCGCCACCGTATAAATGCTTCCGATGGCGGCCACCACACATGAGCCCAACGCGCCGCCACCCACGCCTAGTTCCACCACAAGCAACATCAACGGCGGAAACAGCAGAAAGAGTAGAGGAAAATTACCGCGGGAAAATATTCCAAGCGTCGTAATGGCCAGCAGTCCCAGGTAGAGCAGGGTCTTGGCCACTCGCTGTGGGGCAAACAGCGCGACGGTCTCGCGGCTGGACAGCCCTAGAAGTAGAGGCGTGACAATTGCCATTCCCAATGCGCTGGGAGGAAACCAGCGAAACGCCGTAATGAAGTTTGCGTTCACCAGTACCCGCAACATCATGGCCGCAGCGCATGCAGCAAGCAGTGGGCCCAGGAGCACACCAAAGAACACAAATCGCAGCAGGTTGCCACGATCCGTAAAATCCACCACGCTCTCCCCGCGTTCCGGCTTCAACGCAGGCCACCACTGCACGGCGATCACTGCAAAAGTGGACTCGCTCACATCAATAAGCGATAACAGGATGACCTGGCTAGACGGATCGTGCATGATGAAATGGGCCAGCACATTACCGCAATATCCCGCGGCCAGCAATGGCCACCGGCGGCTTCGCCGACTGAGCAATACAATCGCCAGCAACACAGCATTGGCCCACCAAACAGCGGGCACATGGCCGGCGCCGCGGCCTGATTGCAGGCCAATCCACGCCATGGCCGCCACCGCTACAACGGTGAACAGCCACGGCACAAAAAGGTTTCGACGCCATTCTCGAGCAATGGGGCGAAGAATCACGGGAATAGCTCCAATTTGCTGATTAAATCAGAATCCCGCAATTCCAGCGAATGAATATTACCGAGAAAATGAATGTCATCCCCGCCGTGAAACTCAACCACTAATCTGCCCTGAAGAGTAAGCTGAGAGAGCACTTTGCGTCCTGCCGGGAAAATCGGAACATATTCGAAGGCCGTCCCCAATGAACACCAGTCTCTTCGAGCTCTTCAAGATCGGCATCGGTCCCTCCAGTTCTCATACTGTAGGGCCTATGCGTGCTGCGGGTGCCTTTCTACAGAAACTGGAGCACGAACATTTAGTTCCCCGCACTTCGCGCATTACCACTGATCTCTACGGTTCTCTCGCACTGACCGGAATCGGCCACGCCACCGACCGTGCCATTCTCTTCGGCCTGAGCGGCGAGATGCCAAACTCAATCGAGCCAGTAGCGATGGAGCGCATACTTCAGCAATGGCAAACTACTGCGACCATTACGCTGCCTGGTGGCAAACAACTTCCTTTTCGCAACGAACATGAATTAGTCTTTCACCGCGACCAGATGTATCCACAGGCAGATACTCCATCCCATCCGAACGGTATGCGTTTCACCGCATTTGACGATGCGGGCCACAGCATCGCAGAGATGATTATCTTTTCAGTCGGCGGCGGTTTTATCCGTACCAGCGAAGAGTTCGCCTCGTTAGCACTGCCAATTCGCACCGTTCCCTATCCTTTCCACAATGCGGCTGAACTGATCACGGTTGCAGATCAACAGGGCATGACCATTGCAGAGATGATCTTCGCCAATGAATGTGCTTTACTGCAGCAACAACAGCACATCATCGCTACTGCAGAAATTCAAAAACAGGTTCGTCAGCGCATACTGCATCTGTGGCAGACCATGCAGCAGAGCGCAGATCGCGGCATGGCAACGGAAGGTATTCTTCCCGGCGGCCTGAACGTACGCCGTCGCGCACCGCATCTAGCGGCGCGCCTACGTCTCGGCAGAGTTACCGATCCTTTGGCGCCGCTGGACTGGGTCACCGCGTATGCCATGGCGGTGAATGAAGAAAATGCTGCAGGTGGCCGAGTCGTTACCGCCCCCACCAACGGCGCAGCTGGCATTATTCCTGCAGTCGGGCTCTATTATCTGAACTTCATCGACTCCGCCGACGACGAAGGTATTCTGCGCTACTTGCTTACGGCTGCTGCCATCGGTGTTCTGTACAAGGAAAACGCCTCTATTTCTGGCGCGGAGGTCGGGTGTCAGGGTGAGGTGGGTGTGGCTTGCTCCATGGCTGCAGGCGGACTGGTAGCCGCATTGCATGGCAGTAATCAGCAGGTAGAGCACTCTGCTGAGATTGGTATGGAACACAATCTTGGCATGACATGCGATCCCATCGGCGGCCTGGTACAGATTCCCTGTATCGAACGAAATGCCATGGGCGCTATCAAGGCAGTGAATGCATCGCGGCTCGCCATGTCAGAAGAAGGCGAGCACAAAGTCTCGCTCGATCAAGTCATCAAGACGATGTACGAGACGGGTATGGACATGCAATCTCGTTATAAGGAAACATCACTCGCTGGTCTGGCGCTGAACAAGATCCAATGCTGAGAAGATGGCGCTAAGAGGCAGTCCCGCAGATGTAAGCCTGCAACTGCATGATGGTCTTCTGCTGCTCATTGATGACCCAGTTCACCAGGTCGCCAATGGAGATCAAGCCGATGACTTTGTCCCCATCCATCACCGGAAGATGACGAATGCGCTTGTCTGTCACGATGTGCATGCAATCGCCAATGGTGTGCTGGCAAGTGACCGTCACCACCGGGCTGGTCATGATCTCGGCAACCAAAGTGTCTTTGGATGTGCGACCCAGGAGGAAGACCTTGCGGGCATAGTCGCGCTCAGAGATGATGCCTGTCAGCGTGCCCTGGTCCATCACCAGTAATGCGCCAACCTGCTTCTCTGCCATCATCTCCAGACACTCGTATACAGAGGCGGCAGGCGATATAGACCATATCTGCCGGGGTTTCTGCTTCAGCATTGTGCTGACTGTTACAGCCAGTTCGCTCATGAGTCACCTCGGGCATCGAATAGTACCGACGCAAGGCGGCATCGTCAACGAAGATATTGCAGGGACCTTAAATTGTTTTCAGTCTCCCGCAAGCCCTCCGTTATCTCATTCAGAACAAAAGAAACTGGCGAATTCGAATTGCTTACTTACTCCTCCAAATCGTCTTGAACCGGCTGCTTGGCACCGGCTAAAATTTTCTCTGCCACAATCTGCGGCACCAGATCGTAGTGATCCATCTCCATCCTGAAGCTGCCCCGCCCCTGAGTGAGGGACGTTAACGTTGTACTGTAGGCCAGAATTTCTGCCATGGGCACCTCGGCGCGGATCGTCGTCCCCAATGAGCCGCCGTCCATACCCTGTACCCGTCCACGACGCCCCGCAAGATCGCCCATGAGTGCCCCGGCAAATTCGTCGGGAGCTTCGATCTCCACACGCATAATAGGTTCCAGCAAGGCTGGCTTCGCTCCCTCCATACACTTGCGGAAGGCTAACCGCGCCGCCATTTTGAAAGACATTTCGCTGGAATCCACGTCGTGGTAACTACCGTCGTAGACCGTCACTTTAATGTCTGTCACCGGATAGCCTGCCAGATAGCCGCGAGCCGCCGATTCACGCACACCCTTCTCCACCGCAGGAACATACTGCCTTGGGATGGCACCGCCGAATATTTCATTGTCAAATATCACGCCGGTGCCGCGTGGCTGCGCTTCAATGCGCAGTTTGCAATCGCCAAACTGGCCATGCCCGCCAGTCTGCTTCTTGTGGCGTCCCTGTGCCTCCGCACGTCCGCGCACAGTCTCGCGATACGGCACCTTCGGCGCCTTCAGAATTACATTGGTGTGATAGCGGCGATTCAATTTGGAGACGATCGCCTCAATATGCGGCTGCCCTGCGCCCGCCACCAGAAATTCATTCGTTTGCGGATCGCGGAAGAAGCGCACCATGGAATCATCTTCCATCAACTTGTGCAGCGCGGGCGCCAGCTTATCTTCGTCAGCTCGCGTCCGCGGTTCAATGGCATAGGTCATCGCCGGCTCTGGCATCGTGACAGGCTCGACGAATATTTCATGTATTTTTTCGCCCAGCGTATCGCCGGTCAGCGTCACACGAAGCTTCACTGCGGCACCAAGATCGCCGGCATGCAGTTCCTGTACCTCCACCGGCTTGCGCCCCTGCATGATGTAGAGGTGTGGCAATACCTCACTCTCCTGCCGGCTGTAGTTCTGTACGGAAGCGTTCGTTCTCAGTACCCCGCTCACTACCTTAAAGAATGAAATTCTTCCGGTGAAGGTATCTGTCATGGTCTTGAATACATAGAGCGCTACCGGCTCTTTGTCGTCAATGCGCCTCGTCACTTTCTCCTGAGCTGCGTCCTCATCTGTGTGTCCACTTCTTTGATTTGCGGCAACAAGCTGCGGCCTTGCATTGGCTGCGATTGGTTCGCGCTCAGTGGGAGCAGGCGTATATACCTGTAGAAAGTCCAGCAGATGGTCTGTTCCCACATTCCTCAAACCGCTCGCGTAGAGCACTGGGAAGATACGGTCTTCGCGAATAGCCTCGTGCAGTGCGGTGATAAGATGCTCTTCCGCGATCGTGCCTTCGCGGAAGAATTCCTCCATCAGGTCGTCTTTGCCTTCCGCCACCAGTTCCACCAAGGCCTCATGTGCAGCGGTCGCGTCTGCCTGCAAAGCTCCTGGAATCTCGCCCGTAGTGCCATGTCCATCGCCATCAGGCTTATACGTGAATGCCTTCATCGTGATCAGGTCAATCACGCCATGGAAGCCATTGCCGTCAACGATAGGCAACTGCAGCCGTGCCACCTGACGCCCCCACTTCTCCTGCAGCGATACAAACATCTGCTCACGCTCCGCCGCATCTCCAATCTTTGGATGGTCGAGCTGGTTCACGACCAGGACGCGTGGCAGGTTAACCTCGTCTGCGAACTTCCACACACGATCCAAACCGGTCTCTATGCCGGACTGCGCATTCACGATCACCAATGCCGCTTCCACCGGCAGCAAAGCTGCACGCGCATCGTGCAGAAACATGTGAAAGCCGGGCGTATCCACCAGATTAATCTTGGTGCCGTTCCACTCTGCAAATGCAACAGCATTTGACATGGTAGTGCGACGCGCTATCTCTTCTTCGTCGTACGCTGTGACGGCCGAGCCATCATCCACTCGGCCAAGAGTTGGTGTCATTTTCGCGGCATGCAGCAGAGCGGAGATCAGAGTTGTCTTGCCGCTGTGCGCATGCCCCACTACAGCTACGTTACGAATATCCCTTCCAAGATAGCTTTTCATCGCTGAGCTCCCTCTCGTGTGTGAGTTGGCCGATTTGCCTGTCAGGTCGTTGATCGCACAGTATGGCACATCCATGGCTGGATTCTGCGAACCCGTCTCGACGCGATGTATGTGGCCTGGATGCCACCGATGCCAACGCGCGTTTCAGAGCGCACAGCAATCCGCATTCCGGGGAAGGGGCATCCTATCACAACTACAACAGCCTTTTCGACATGCCCCATCACAGTCGAAGAGCCATCGTTCCAAGTTCTGAAAAACGAGCGGGGACAGGAGAGTTCCCGCTCCTATCCCCGTCGTCGATTCGTTCTGCCTGAACTATATAACCTAGGCGTAGTCTTCGCGCATAGGGGTAAAGATATCCAGCACTTCGGAGTCTTCCGTGGCCCGAGCCTGATGCTCCACGCCGCCCGGTACGATAAAGCTGTCTCCGGGCCCGGCTTCAAGAATATTGCCGGGAGATTCAAAGACGATACGTCCACTAATCACATAGACCATCTGTTCGTGTGGATGGCTGTGGCGACTCCCAACCCAACCCTTCACCATAGTGTGGCGGATAAGCATCATGCTGGGCGTGTAAGACATGACCTGGCGGCGAAGGCCGGCCTCTGGAATGGACATGTCTTCATTATTGGACGAGCAGACCTTGATTATTCTGGACGACATCGTTTCTCCTTGCGACTAGTTCTTGCAGTATAGGGCCACGACGTGCAGCCTAAAACTGCACACTGTTGTTCATCTGGGTAATCTCCGGCACGCTGCCGCCACATTCCACCGTAACGCTGCCCCCAGCATAGTCAACATGGGCAGGAAGCTTGAGGGAAACCACGGCAGTCTTCGGCATCAAATCTACAGGAGCTTTCAAAGCAGGCACAACAGCGGTAGCAATCGTCTTGCCGTGGCGGTCACGCAGCACCACCCGCGATGCGGGTGCGTCAATTGCACCCACACTGTGCACTCGGATCTTCATATGGCCATCGGCAACCGTTACATCCTCTGGATCAATGCCAAGATCGGGGCGCGACCAGTATGGAACCCCCTTGGCGACCAACTTCAACTCAAGAACAGTGGTTGTGTGGGGAGCAAATGTAATCGCCACATTCTTGCTGCGTTCAAACTCGGCCATACTCGTGCTGACATTGTCCAGCGGTGCACCGGCAGCAGTGGAATTATCCTTTTGCGTACCTTGCATAATCTGCCACTGCCCCGGATCCACCTCCCATCCGGTCAGGTGAGCCACAACCGGTACATCGTCCAGATTGTAGGCAATAATCCTCACGTAGCCCGGCGTCGCTTCTGGAACCAGTATTCCCAGGCTGGTCGGCGTTGCCGGTGCATCGAACTTCCAACCCACAGTGTTCCCCGGATAGATATGGTTGCGAATGAGAGCAATCCCGCCAAAACGGGCGCGCTGCAATTCGGTATTGACGAACATCGGTCCAGCAGAGTCTGTAACGCGGTCAATCCAGAGACTGCCCTCCGTATTGATCCATTCGCGGTTTGATTCTGCCTGTAGTTGAGCGGAATATAGACGTTCAAGATATTTCGTATCACTGCTGATCTGCCAAGCAAAGGTTTCAGCAGAACCGCTTGTAGATGCAGCAGCGGTTGTTGCCACGCCATTCGCAGTCGGCACCTGGGCCGCTGCCACAAGTTGCGGCCCCAGGCTTCCACGCAGGTCAAGCATGTCGAGCGCATCGGAGCTAATATGCGAGAGCGATGCAGTGCCTGCATCCATCAAGGGAAGCAGATACTTCTTGTCACTAGTCCAGCGATACGCCGCCCAGAACATAAAGTCAGGCTCTGCATCGCCACCAGGAATATCCTGATCGGTCTTGAAGTTGATATCCGTACGGGTGACATACTTTCCATCTGCTTCCTGCTTGCGGTGCGCAAGCATACCGTCAACCGTTTCCAGAACCATCTTGCGGGTCTCTGGCGTGCCGTTGAATAGCACTAGATCCAGCGCAGGCTGGAAGACCATATACGAACGCGCTTTGGTCCAACCCCACACGCCGCCTTCCGCCATTTTGCTGCCGCTGTAGTAAGCGGAGCGAAAATGCCGGTGTCCAGCCGCGTTAACCCCAGTCAACCACTCCAGCCGCTTGGCCGTGACCATTGCACGCTCCATCTGTTTGGGGCTCCCGAAGTCCATCATCATGGATTGTCCGAGAACATTCAGACCATCCTCATAGGCATGCAGCTCATCAAACTGTCCGGTTGCCAGCCCATTAGTCCACATCTTGTTCTCATACATCGCTTCCAGTTCTCTGGAGAGCGCTTTCTTTAGCTTCTCCGGCTCCGTTCCCATGAGCGCGAGCGAGGGGAAAAGATTGGTGAAGTCACTATCATCACCCAGCCCACCGCCGAACTCGCCATCCCATGCCTGGCGTTTGTCGATAAAGAAGTCCGCTATGCGCCGGAAATAATCCACGTCCCTGGTCTGCAGATACGCCCATGCAGGTACACCACTCGGAATAGTGGGTGGGATGTATGCCGGAGGTGTGGTTTCAGGATTCCATTCATGCCAGTACTTACGGCCAAGGTCATTGGATGGATCCACGCGCAGCAGATCGGTAATGTCAGCGTAGAAGCGGTTGTATGTGTTCAAGTGTCGCGAGTTGACGTGCTCCTCCGTCATGTTGGAGAAATTGTCACGTACCTGCGTCAGTCGATCGGCAATATGCTCCGGCAGCGCATCCTGATATGACTTGAAGATAAGTCGCACCTCAGCACCGTCAAGCACGCTGGCGTTGAACTCCGGACTGGCAGAAGCGATGGTAATGAGAAAGCTCTTGTCATTGGTTAGAATGCGGTCGCGCATATCCAGCCAGAGGGTATGCGGTTCACCCGGCTTCACAGAGAAGGTGAAATTCATCATGTCGCGCATCGGCCAGATTGGATCCTTTACTTCAATGTTCATCGGGATTACATCGCCATGCGTAGGCTTCATCTTCAAAGCAGGCAGTTCGATGGCAATGCCGTCCAGCCCGGCATTCATGTTGTCCCACGTATACGAAGGAACATGGGTCGTCGCGGCGGGTAGTCCGCGAAAATCTGCGGGAATGAGAATATGCACAATCGGCAAGCTCGAGGTATCGGCTTTACGAGCGGACATCCCCACATGCTTTGATGAAAATTTTCCATCCATGGCAACTGCCGGACCAGCAACAATAATGCTCCGCTCGTCTGCCGGATAGCGGTCATGAATGAATTTCACTAAGTCATCCAGCGAGGGATTGTCGTTCGGCAATGACGAGGCCGAGAGTTTGTACTTAAGTTGGGCAATACCGGCAGGTGGCGCACCCTCGTGGACGTAATACGCGCTAAATTCCCCGATAGGCGTTTCCTGTTCCACATTGGTGAAGCGAAGCTTACCTCCGGTAACCGGAGTAGAAATATCGTGGAAGGTCGTCTCCTGCCCACTGGGGCGCTCAAAAAGCGTCTTCCCCGGCAACGTGACTCCATCCAGATTGGCTCGGCGCACTTGATCCGCGGAGACATCGGGCGTCAACAGCGTCATATTGCCGAATGCACCGCCGTTGAGTTCAAGATGATTCCATGGTTCATCCGGCATAACGAAGGTGATCGCCTTGCCCGAGATGGCGTAACAATCCCAATCCGGCAGCTGGAAGTAATCGAAGCGACCGGGTAAACGGGAGCGGTTGTAGACACCAGGCCAGGTGGTCTCGCGAATGCCGTCCGTCGCTCTCCACCACCAGCGTCCGATATCAAATGCATCATGGATCTCAACTTTGCGAATTGTTGTATTGGTGGCAGACAGCACTGCCGGAACGTCACCCTGCCGATTCCAGCCATAACGATGCCACCATTCCTGCTGCCAGCTTTCCGCCGTCAAAACAGCTTTATATTGCTGTCCCGACGCAGATGTAAGTGAGCGCGTGACCGGAGGAACATTCTGCGGTATCTCGCCCTTGGCGAGCGTGGCAATATTGTCGTCGGAGAGCATGCGGTCATAGATACGCAGTTCGTCGATATCTCCGCCCCGATTGTAGCTGTAGGTGCTCTCAACCCCGGTTGGCCCAATGATGCGGGAATGCGGCCCAAACTGATCTAACCCAGCGTCAAACATTCCAGTGGCAGCCTTTTCGCCCACGAGTTTTCCGTCCACGTAGAAGCGGATGCCAGTGGTTTCATCCCATGCCAGCGTGAGATTAACCCACTCGTCGGGCTTGGGGAAATTTGGCATGTTGTATGAGACACGGGTGCGGCCAAGATTTACATCTGTAACGAAAGCATCAAAACCATGCCCGTTGTAATCGATGCGGAGCCAGACCTGGTCCCAGCTGGAATGGTCGGCATAACCGACGCGAAATATGGGAAAGGCCGTCTCATCCACAGTATCCCGAGAGCGCCAATAAAACGAGAGTGTGCCCCGCTGTGCGTAGATATTGCCGGGTGCCCAGTACGACAGCAGCTGGTTGTTTCCGCACTGAATGTAGGACCCTTTCGCACCTCCCGGCATAATTTTTATGTCAGAGATGTAATTTGGCTGAGGGTTGCCGCCGGCAGCATAGTCGGCCGTAAACCCATGATCCGCGGAGAGATAAAAGAGCAAGCCAGGTTCGGGACTGGGTGCCACTACAGAGGCTGGAGGAGGCACGGTCTGGGCGAGTGTTGAAAGGCTGAAAAGCATACTCGCAAGCAAGCAAATCAAGCGTAAGGAATGATGCGTGCGATGCATAAATACACCTCGGGACCGGCAGCATGAAGGCTTGGAACTCGTGCCCATGACTTTCAGAGCGACGAAAATTGGTCAGACAATCCAGCGGCATTGTCGCTTTACGACTATGGATTTGGCAAACATAAACGCCACCTCGTCTTACATTGAGATAAGAAGTGACGGGATTGGCCTTACCAATAGCGCGATCAACCTGAGTTTCTGTATGCTTGCGGGGTGCAATATATACTGCGGATGGCCGGACTGCTTTGCGGCTTCGCGCTGACGCTTCCTGCGCTGGCGCAACACACTGATATATGGGATTTTAGCCGCGTGGACCAAGTGGGAGGCCATTCGACTGTTGTGCTCGGTCACCCGCAAATTATCCAGTCTCCTTACGGTCCAGCAGTGCAGTTTGACGGTATGAATGATGGTATTTTCTTGGACGTTAACCCACTTTCTATGGATGCTACATGGACATGGGAGGTCATCTTCCGGCCCGATGCGGGCGGCCCGCCGGCACAGCGCTTCTTCCACCTGCAGGAGGTTGATCCCTCGACCGGAGCAGATACTAAAGATCACATGACGCTCGAGATTCGCATTGTGGACGGCAAGTGGTGTCTGGATAGCTTTGCGGTCAAGAACGGGAACCGGCTGCCCCTCTTGAACTGTAAGTTGCTGCATCCGCTGGGCAATTGGTACAGAGTCACATTTGTGTATGACGGTACGCAACTGCGTAACTACGTGGGTGAAGAGATGCAGGGCGCAGGTGCCGTGCATCTGGCACCATCAGGGCCGGGGCGCTCCTCCGTGGGGGTCCGCATCAATAAGACGTACTACTTCAAGGGCGTGATCCTGAAAGCGCGGTTTACTCCGCGCGCATTGCCAACGGCTGAGTTTCTGAAGCTGCCACGCCCTTCCCCATCCCACTAAAAAGCTGCTCAAAGGACGGTGACGTGCGTCACAAAGTTTGCGGCATGCAACAATTATGTTCATAGCTAGACGATGCGAAGCTCTTTCCAATTCGCCGCAGTGGTTCTTCTGCTAGTGCTGTGTGTTGCTCCGGCAATGCCCTGCATGTTTGCAGGGGCGCAGACCATGGCCCCGGCGCATGCGTGCTGCCACATGATGAAAACCACATGCGGCCACCTGCGCATGCCCGCATCAAGCTCCTGCTGCCATGTATCGCCGGCAGAGAGCGCACCTTACGCCGCGGTGAACGTAAAGAGCGTAGAGCTTCGCCCGGTTGCAACGATTGCTGAGATAACCAGCGTATTCCTTGCGCCGGTGACTGCACCCACCTGGTTTGCGAAGGCAGTATCCTCTCCGCCGCTATTACCACCCCGTAGTCTTTCCATTCTCAGAATCTGATTCACTCCTCACTCTCACCTTCTACGAGCCTGCACGGTTGTGCGCGCTTGTGCCGGAATAGTTTTCGAGACAGGAGTTCCCTCCATGAAATGCATCTTGTACCTGGCGGCGCTTTCCGCGCTGACCAACGGAGTTACCGTACACGCGCAGGCGATGACCAGCATGCCCACGCCGCTCGCCCAACTTGTAGCTGAAGCAGAGGCGAATAATCCCCAAATTGCTGCCGCAAGCCATGCATGGAAAGCGTCCACCTATATGGCACAGCAGGTTACGACACTGCCCGATCCAGTGTTCACCGTGCAGCCGCTGAGCGTGGGCAGCCCCAAGCCATTCGCAGGCTTCAGCAATAGCGATTTTGCCTATATCGGTTTTGGCGCATCGCAGGATATTCCCTACCCCGGCAAGCTAAAGCTCAAAGGTGAGGCCGCGAATCGCGATGCCGAGACGCAGCACGCTCAAATGGAGGTGGTGGGCAGCACGATTGCAGAGCAGGTGAAGCTGCTCTACCTGCAAATGGCGTATCACGATGCCACACTTGCAATCCTGAAACGGAACGACGCGGTGCTGACGCCGATGATCCAGAGCATACTCTCGCGCTACAGCGTAGGCCAGGGCAGCCAGGCCGAGGTCGTTCGCTCGCAACTAGAGCACACCAAGCTGCTTCGCGAGATGACCATGCACCATCTGGAAATGGACCAAGAGCAGGCGGAGCTGAAACAGCTACTGCATCGCCCGCAGGGTTCGCCGGACATCGTGACCGAGCCGCTGATGGCAACACCGTTACACTTTACCGCAGACGAACTGCAAGCGCTGGTGACTAACCACAATCCCATGGTGCGCGTGGATGCGCAGATGGTGCACAAGCAGGAAGCTGATCTGATATCCGCCCAATTTGAGCGCAAGCCCGACTTCACCGCAGCCTACGAATTTCAGCAGACCGGAAGCGGTTACCGCGATTACTACATGCTCACACTGAGCATGAGATTGCCGCGACGCAAACGCGTGGACGCAGAAGTGGCCCAGGCCACGGAGATGCTGAACAAATCCAAACGCGACCTTGATGCGCAGGCAACAGAACAAGCGGCCGAGGTGCAGAAGAACTACATCACCCTGGCCAGCACGATGGAACTGCTGAAGGAATACGAGGAAGGATTGCTACCGCAGGCACACGCGGCCTTCAATCTGGAGCAATCCGCCTACCAGTCCGACAAGCAACAGTTCGCACCGGTGCTGGCATCGCTGCTGGACGTGCTCACACTGGAACACGATTATCACCAGACCCTGCTCGACCACGAAACGGCACTGGTTCACCTTGAGACTTTGACAGGAGCGGCAATTCGATGAACAAGATTGCGATTCGCACTTCACTTATTTGGATTTCACTGATTGCCATCAGCGGAGGAATTGCGGAATACCGCACACACCATCACACGGCAGCGATGCCTGATGCAACCCAGCCGCTTGCTGCTGGCCCCGCAACACAGACTGCGGCTCCAGCCACAGCGCAGAGCATGGAAGCACCGCTCACGCCCGTTCAGCTCACCATGGACCAGATGCAAAGCATTGGCGTGAAGAGCGGCGTGGTACAACTGCGCCAACTGGATGATGCCGTAAGCGCTACCGGCACAGTAGACATCAATGAGCGTGCGGTTTCTTATGTGCAGATTCGCTTCCCGGGCTATATTCGCAGGGTATTTGCGAATGCGAGCTACCAGTACGTGCATAAGGGCGAACCGCTTTTTACCGTCTACAGTCCTGACATTGTTGCAACCCAGCAAGAGTACCTGCTAGCACGACAGAACCAAAAGGCAATGAGTACCAGCACGATTGATGGCGTTGCCAATGGTGCATCGTCGCTGACCAATGCGGCAGAGCAACGCCTGCGCCAGTGGGATATCCCGGAAAGCGAGATTGCGAAGCTAAAGCAGAGCGGGAACGCCAGCCAGGAGATGACGGTCTACTCGCCTGTCTCCGGCTACATTACGGAACGTCTTGCACTGCCAAACATGTCTGCCGATTCTTCGATGCATCTGTACACCATCGCCGATCTCTCCACCGTGTGGGTAAACGCACAGGTGTTTCAGAATGACATTGGTCGCATCACTCCAGGTGAGAAAGCTGACGTCACTGTAGATGCCTATCCAGGCAAAACCTTCACGGGTCACATCGAACAGATTCTTCCGCTGGTGGACATGGCTACGCGCACCGTGCGCGTGCGGCTCTCTGTCAGCAATGCCGGTCTAAAGTTGAAGCCAGGCATGTTTGTGAATGTGATGTTGAAATCTGCGCTAGGCCGCCAACTGGTGGTTCCAGCGTCTGCAGTATTCCAGACAGGCACACGCGCGATCGTCTTCCTCGATCACGGAAATGGCAGCATCGAGCCGAAGAATGTCGTACTAGGCCCTGCGGTAGGTGATCAGGTAGTTGTGCTGAAGGGGCTGACTGCAAACCAGCAGATTGTGACTTCAGCAAATTTCCTTATTGATTCCGAGAGTCAGCTTCAGGCCGCAAGTGGCGCACAACCGGTTGCAGCACCTGCAAGTGCAGCTCCACAGCAGGCTGCTGCGATGAAGATCGACTTTTCGTCGAATCCGAATCCTCCGCACAAGGGACAAAACGTATTTCATGTCGCGGTAAAGGATGCCGCTGGTAATCCAGTTGCAGGTGCGGAGGTGACTGTGAACCTATATATGCCGGCGATGCCGGAGATGGGAATGGCAGCAGTAAATGTTGCTGTGAAATTGCCGCAAAAATCTGCGGGCATATATGAAGGCAGCGGGCAACTGAGTTCCGGCGGCACCTTCCAGGTGACCGTCACGGTTCGGCAAAACGGCCAGACCGTGGCGAGCAAGCAGCTACGCATCAATGCCGAAGGAGGCATGTAAATGCTATCCCGCCTGATTGAAATATGCGCGCGCAACCGCTTCCTGGTCTTTACCTGTGTTCTCTTCCTCACGCTGGCCGGCATCTGGTCATTGAAACATGTGCCACTGGATGCACTACCGGATATCTCTGACGTGCAGGTGATCGTGCACACCAGCTGGGAGGGGCAACCACCGGACATCATTGAAGACCAGGTGTCGTATCCAATTGTGACCAGTCTTCTGGCAGCGCCGCATGTGAAGGCTGTTCGCGCGCAGACAATGTTTGGCGATTCCTACGTCTATGTGGTGTTTGAAGACGGCACAGATCTCTACTGGGCGCGCTCGCGTGTGGTGGAGTATTTGCAGCAAATCAGCGGACGCCTGCCGGCGAATGTGCACCCTGCAATTGGACCAGATGCAACCGGCGCGGGCTGGGTATTTGAGTATGCGCTGGTGGACAAGAGTGGCACACACAGCCTGGCCGATCTGCGCACACTGCAGGACTGGCATCTGCGCTATGCGCTGGAGACAGTGCCCGGTGTATCGGAAGTAGCCAGCATCGGAGGCTATGTCAAGCAGTATCAGGTGCGCGTCGATCCGAACAAGCTACTCGCATACAATATCCCCCTTTCTACCGTGATAGACCGCGTAAAGGCGAGCACCAACGAGGTGGGGGGGCGCGTACTTGATCTGAGCGGCGCGCAGTATATGATTCGCGGGCTCGGATATCTGCACTCTACTGCCGACCTGGAGAATGTAGCAGTAGCCAGCAACAACGGCACACCCGTGCTGGTGCGAGATCTGGGCACAGTCACCTTCGGACCGGATATCCGCGAAGGTGCGGCCGAGTGGAATGGCGAAGGCGAGACTGTTGGCGGTATTGTGGTGATGCGCCAGGGCATGAATGCGCTGAATGTGATCGACGGCGTAAAGCAGAAGCTGCATGACATTGCGCCTTCGTTGCCAGCAGGCGTTCAGATTGTCAGCGGCTACGACCGCTCTGGGCTGATACAGGATTCCATCGCGACGCTGCAGCGGGATCTAACGGAAGAAGCAATCATCGTAAGCCTGGTGATTATCGTCTTTCTGTTTCACTTCCGCTCTGCACTGATTGCGATTATCACGCTGCCGATTGCGGTTCTGGTGTCGTTCATCCCCATGTACTTCCTCGGGGTCACGTCTAACATCATGTCGCTTGGAGGGCTGGCACTGGCTATTGGCGTGCTCGTAGATGCTTCCATCGTAATGGTCGAGAATGGCTATCGCCATCTTTCAGAGCGGCAGAAGCTGGATGCAACCCCAGTTACTGAGGCCGAGAGGAAGCAAATTCTGACCGGCGCAGCGAAGCAGGTTGGCCCTCCACTGTTCTTTTCACTGCTGATTATCGTCGTATCGTTCCTGCCGGTGTTTTTGCTGGAAGCACAGGAAGGACGCATGTTTCGTCCACTAGCATGGACCAAGACGCTGGCAGTTGCATCATCTTCCATCCTTGCCATCACGCTGGTTCCAGTGCTGATGGTAATGCTGATTCGCGGCAAGCTGCAGCCAGAGGAGGCGAATCCTATCTCGCGCGTGACACAGAAAATCTATTTGCCAATTCTGCATTTTTGCCTACGGAATCGCAAGCTGACGATCGCGCTCAACCTGATTTTTCTGCTCGCCACTTTGCCGGTCGCATTCAAGCTGGGCAGTCAATTCATGCCGCCGCTGTATGAGGGTTCCGCGCTGTATATGCCTACCGCTTTGCCCGGTATCGCCATTGCGCAAGCCAAGCAACTGATGCAGAAACAGGATGCGACTATACGATCATTCCCTGAAGTCGAGAGCGTCTTTGGCACGGTTGGACGCTCTGACAGCGCGACAGATAATGCGCCGCTGGACATGTATGACACAGCGATCATGTTGAAGCCGCATGACCAATGGCGGCCGGGCATGACCTACGAGAAGCTGATCCAGGAGATGGATGCAAAGCTGCAATTTCCAGGGCTAGCGAACACGTGGACTAGTCCGGTGGATAGCCGTCTGGATATGGAACTGACAGGTATCAAGACTCCACTGGGGCTGAAGGTGCAGGGACCTACCGTGGACGGCATTGAACAACTTGCAGCGCAGATGCAAAATACACTCGCGGCCATGCCGCAGGTGCGCTCTATCTTCGCAGAGCGCATTTCGCAGGGCTTCTATGTGAATGTGGACGTGGATCGCGAGGCTGCAGCACGCTACGGGCTGAGTGTGGCCGATATACAGATGGCTGTATCTTCAGGCATTGGCGGTATGAACATCGCAGAAAACGTAGAAGGCCGCGAGCGGTATCCGATCAATGTGCGCTACTCGCAGGATTACCGCGATAGCGTGGACCGCATGCGCAGCGTTCTAGTAGCGACACCATCCGGGGCACATGTGCAACTGGCGCAGGTGGCGCACATCAACTATTCGCATGGGCCTGCGATGATTCGTGATGAGGACGGACAACTGACCGGGTATGTCTATATTGACCTGAAGGATACCAACTATGGAGGATTTGTGGATGCGGCTACCCGCAAACTGAAAGACCAGGTTGCAATGCCAGCAAGCTATTCCTACAAATGGTCCGGCGAGTATGAGTTTGAACTCCGCGCAAAGCAACGGCTGAAGTTAATACTGCCGGTCGTCTTCTTCCTCATCTTCGTGCTGCTCTACATGGTCTTTCACTCGGTGGCAGAGTCCATCGTGCTGATTGTGCCCACTATCTATGCAATGACGGGAGGACTGCTGCTGCAATGGATTCTCGGCTACAACTTCAGCGTCGCTGTATGGGTGGGATACATTGCACTCTTCGGTATTGCGGTGGAAACCGGAGTGGTGATGGTGGTGTACCTGCATGAAGCGCTGGAAAAGCGACTGGCGCAGCAAGTGAAGTTGACAAATGCCGATATCGAGGCGGCTGTTATCGAAGGCGCTGTACATCGTCTGCGCCCCAAGTTGATGACAGTTGCAGCGGTGCTCGCCAGCTTGATTCCTATTCTTTGGGAGAGCGGTATTGGCTCAGACGTAATGAAGCCAATTGCCGCACCCATTGTGGGCGGCATGATTACATCCACCATTCACGTGCTTATTCTAGTGCCCGTCTTCTTCGTAATAATGAAGGAACGTGCGTTGCGCAAGGGCAAGCTGCATGCTCATGAAGAGAACGATATCTACGTCGAACCCCTCAGCGATACGGCGCAATCCCAAGCGTAAAGGTTGCAGTGCTGTGTGGCCAGGCCTACATCTGCTGATCATGCAGCACTTCTTCCACCATCTCACACGCACATGGATAAGCACTCATAACGCAACGTCCGTTTGCGTTATGGCAATTTGGATTGTTTATCCCGGCTCAGGAATCGGATTCCTCTCATGGAACGGCTCCGGGTTGATAAACTGACAACGCTATGAGTGCGAAAGCTCTAGGGCCGCGATTACGCAAACCGGCGCATTTGAATTAAAAGAGTGTCATTGGAAGACAGGGAGTGTGCAAACGTGAAGAAAATGGCGATGGGATGGTTGGGCTTGGTGGCACTAGCACTGGCTGGCGGAACGATTTCGAGTGCGCAGGGTAGTTATGACCCATTGAAGACCTTTGCACCCCTGACATTGCCCGATCCAGTGAATCAGTACCGCTCCAGTAATGGTGCTCCCGGACCGGCCTATTGGCAGAATCGTGCTGACTACGTGCTGCATGCATCTCTCGATCCGGCAAAGAAAGAGCTGCGTGGTGACGAAACCATTACCTATACAAACAATAGTCCTGACACGCTGACCAGCCTCTGGATTCAGCTGGATCAAAACACCTATCGCAAGGATGCGCGCGCTACAGCTGATTTGGGCGCCACCGAATTCACAGAAGGCTACATGCTGGACGCAGTGGAAACCGGCGCGAAGGGTGCGACGCACAAAGCTGACTATATAGTGTCTGACACCCGCATGCAGATTCGTCTGACGCATCCGCTGGCGCATGGCGGCACAGTACTGGTACATATTCGCTACCATTACACCGTGCCTGCAGCCTTTGGCGGACGCACGTCATGGGGGCCGTCGCAGAAGGGCGACATCTTCGACATCGCGCAATGGTATCCGCGCATGTGCGTGTACGACGATCTTCGCGGCTGGGACACGCTTCCCTACCTGGCGCAGGAATTCTACCTGGAGTACGGCACGTTTGATTATGACGTCACTGTCCCCGACGGTATGGTGGTGGCAGGGTCCGGTGAGCTTACCAACTCAGCCGAAGTTCTGAGCGCGCATGAGATTGCGCAGCTCGCAAAGGCAAAGGCCAGCGACAAGACCGTCATGATCCGCTCAGTGGACGACGTAACCAAGGACTTGGCGGGCCCGGCAAAGTCCGGTACAAAAACCTGGCGTTTTCACATGGAGAAGACCCGCGATGTCGCGTTTTCCGCATCCAGTGCGTTTGTGTGGGATGCGGCACGCGTCAATCTGCCCGACGGCAAGAAGTCTCTCGCCATGTCCGTCTATCCGGTGGAGAGCGCGGGTGATGCAGCGTGGGGACGTTCAACCGAGTATTTGAAGGATGCGATTGAGCACTTCTCGCAGCGTTGGTATCCGTATCCCTATCCTGTCGCGGTGAATGTTGCCGGACCGACAGATGGTATGGAATATCCCGGCATTATCTTTGACGGCATCACGGACAGCGGCAAGGTACTTTTCTGGATTACGGCGCATGAAATCGGCCATGGGTGGTTCCCCATGATTGTCGGCTTTGACGAGCGGCGTAATGCATGGATGGATGAGGGCTTCAATACCTTCATCGACATCTACGAGTCGGAAGACTTTAAGCAGGGGGTGTATGGGCCAAAGCGCGATTCCGAATTCGCGCCGGGCGGCGGGAACCCTGCGGACGAGATCGTCCCACTTATGCAGGACTCTGGAGCGCCCGTGATGATGACGCGCGCCGATGCCATCTCCGAAAAGTACCGGCATCCGGTTACCTACTTCAAATCTGCTCTGGGCCTCCAGATACTGCGCGAGCAGATTCTTGGACCGGAGCGGTTTGACTTTGCCTTCCGCCAGTTCATCGCCGACTGGGCATACAAGCATCCGTCTCCATCTGATTTCTTTCGCGCTATGGAGAGTGAGGGCGGCGAAGACCTGAGCTATTTCTGGCGAGGGTGGTACATGAATAACTGGACGTTTGATCTTGCGGTGGAAGACGTGCAGTACGCGAAGAAAGACGCCGCGGCGGGCGCCACAGTAACTATTGCAAACCGCGGCCAGCTGGTTCTGCCGGCGATTGTCGACATCACTTTCGCCGACGGAAGCAAGACTACGGTGACGCTACCCGCCGAGACATGGATACAGCACACCACCTACGATATTCCGCTGCCAGGCGACAAGAAGGTGACACTGGTTGTCATTGACCCGAACCATGCATTGCCCGATGTGGATCGGAGTAACAACGTATGGAAACGGTAGGAGCTTCGTAGCGGAGCTTGACGTATGAGTCTCGGAAATCCGGTCCCGTGCCAACGATGCGTCGGCACGGGACCGGATTTCGTCGTATTATGCTGGCAAGCTGCCCCTGTGGCATTCTGCTGGCTGCCAGTATCCCGCTACTAGAGACCGGCCTTGCGCGCAAGTAAGGTTATCCGCGTGTAATGGCAGGCTAATGGCGATGGCATTGTGTTCCGCAGGTGTTATGACCATGCTCGGCAAAGAACGCCGGGCGGTGGATTTGGACAATTATCGAAGCTTGGTGTGCCAGATCACATCTCAATCTCGTAGAATCGCCCTACAATCGCTTCGATTTTTACTAAATGAATTCGAGGTTTTGAATTATTCATGGCCACAAAAGACAATCCTATTGCTGTAGTCGCCTCTGAACTCCCCGCAGAAAATCACGCAACGAACGGATTTCACGCCACTCCACATGACTATTCGCGGCCGCTGGCGACGAATAAGCACCTGCTGCAGTGGATCGACAAGATGGCTACACTTACACGGCCTGATGCAATTCACTGGGTTGACGGCTCTGAAGAAGAAAATGCCTATCTCTGCGCACAGTTAGTGGAGAACGGTACGTATCTCAAGCTGAATGAGAAGCTATGGCCAGGTTGTTACTATGCGCGTTCCGATGCCAGCGATGTCGCCCGCGTAGAAGACCGCACCTTTATTTGTTCCCTCTCAAAGGATGCTGCAGGCCCAAACAATAACTGGGAAGATCCGGTCAGCATGCGCCACAGACTCAAGGGACTCTTTGACGGCTGCATGCGGGGCCGCACCATGTACGTTCTACCCTTCAGCATGGGTCCTGTCGGATCAGACATGTCGCAGATTGGTGTACAACTGACTGACTCTGCATATGTTGTGACGAATATGCGTATTATGGCCCGCATTGGTCTGCCGGTCTTCAAGGAGATCGATAAGGCGCAGAAGCGTGTTGTGCCTTGCATGCACTCCGTGGGCATGCCCCTCGCAAAGGGCCAGGCCGATGTTCCGTGGCCCTGCAGCAAGGAAAAGTACATCGTCCACTTCCCTGAGACCCGCGAGATCTGGAGCTACGGCTCAGGTTACGGCGGCAATGCACTGCTGGGCAAGAAGTGCTTCGCGCTGCGCATCGCTTCTACCATTGCGCGCGACGAAGGCTGGATGGCCGAGCACATGCTCATCGTGGGAGTGGAGAATCCCGAAGGCGAGAAGACCTATGTCGCCGCGGCCTTCCCCAGCGCATGCGGCAAGACCAACTTCGCCATGCTCATTCCACCGGCCGGATTTGAAGGCTGGAAAGTCTGGACGGTTGGCGATGATATCGCCTGGATTAAGCCCAATAAGAACGGCGAACTCTATGCCATCAATCCGGAAGCAGGATTCTTCGGTGTGGCTCCCGGCACGTCGGTCCAGACAAATCCGAATGCGATGGCGGCGCTGGCGAAGAATACCATCTTCACCAACGTTGCGCTCACACCCGAAGGCGGCGTCTGGTGGGAAGGCATGACGGACGAGTTGCCCTCAGAACTGACCGACTGGCAGGGGCACCTATGGACACCGGAGATTGCAAGAACCACCGGAGCCAAGGCCGCGCACCCGAATGCGCGCTTCACCGCGCCTGCGTCGCAGTGCCCCACAATCGATCCGGCATGGGAAGATCCGAAGGGCGTGCCAATCAGCGCGCTGATCTTCGGTGGCCGCCGTGCAACTACGGTTCCGCTGGTCTACCAGGCCTTTAACTGGAGCGCTGGCGTATATCTTGGCGCAACCATGGGCTCGGAGATGACGGCTGCTGCTGCCGGCACCATCGGCCAGGTGCGCCGCGATCCCATGGCGATGCTGCCCTTCTGCGGCTATCACATGGGCGACTACTTCCGTCACTGGATTAAGATGCAGCGTGCGCTCAGCATGACGCCGCGCATCTTCGGTGTGAATTGGTTCCGCAAGGACTCTTCCGGAAAGTTCCTGTGGCCTGGCTTCCGCGAGAACATGCGTGTGCTGAAGTGGATAGTAGAACGCGTACATGGCCGCGCACTGGGCAAGGAAACGCCCATCGGCTGGGTGCCTCGCTACGAGGACATCGAATGGAAGGGCATGAAGTTCAGCCGGGAAGATTACGAGGCACTGGAAGCAGTGGATCGTGAGCAGTGGCACGAAGAGGTCATCGGCCACGAACGGCTGTTCATCCAGCTACACGACCATCTGCCGCCGGAGATGGTCTACGAACGCGAACTACTTATTTGCCGGCTGTAAAGCCATCCAAACCAAGGGCGCGGCCACATCGGCTGCGCCCTTTTTTATTTGCTCCGGCACATCGCACCAGCCGCACTCTTTTGAGAGACTATAGGGCATGATTACTCCGAAAAAAACATCGCTGGCTGAGGTGTTGCACCAGACTAAGCCGTTTGCTGGTGTTGAGCAGGAGGCCTATCTCAGTATCCTGCGCACGGCATCACAACTTTCGCACTCTGCCGACGTATTTCTAAAGGGCCATGGAGTCACTCAGCCGCAGTACAACGTGCTGCGCATTCTGCGCGGCGCAGGCAGCGAGGGACTTTGCCGCAACCAAATCGCCGAACGCCTGGTAACTGCCGTGCCTGATGTATCGCGGCTGCTGGACCGCATGGAAGATGCTGGATGGATAAGGCGCGAACGCGGCCAGCAGGATCGCCGCCAGGTTTCCACTACTATTACGGAAGCAGGGCTTAAATTACTGAAAACGCTGGATGCCCCTGTAAATAGAATGCATGGCGCCCAGTTCAAAGGGATGGCCGCTGAACAGCTCCAGCAACTGCTGGAGATACTGACCGAAGTCAGAAGCAGGACCGGCTGAAATATTTGCATCCATATACGTGTTATAACACTCATATAGGTGTTAGGACATGTAACTATGACAACATTTGCTCAAACAACTCAGATAGGGATTCACCCACCGCACTACCGGTTGCCTGATGCAGCCCATGTGGGCGCTGTGCGTCTGGCCGTATCCAACCTGGAACGTTCGGCGGCCTTCTACCGCGACATCATTGGCCTCGCCGTTCTGGCGACGCATGGAAAGAACGCCCGGTTAGGCGTTCGCGGCTCCCGGCAGGTTTTGCTGGAGCTGGAGGAGCAACCCGATGTACGGCCAATTAGCAGGCGCACACGGTTAGGGTTGTACCACACCGCATTTCTGCTTCCCAGCCGCAAAGACCTCAGCAGCTTTGTGCGCCATCTGGTGCGCCACAATGTAAATTTCGGCGCGGGCGACCATATCTATAGTGAAGCCCTGTACCTGACCGACCCCGATGGCCTGCAGGTAGAGGTCTATGCAGATCGTCCCCGCACGGACTGGATCTTTGAAGGACAGGAGATCGTGAGCGCAACGAATGACGTGCAGTTTGGCAATTTGCCGCTGGTTGCAGACGATAGCTGGACGGGTGCGCCCGCAGGCACCACCGTCGGCCATCTGCACATGTTCGTCGGCGACCTGGAGATCGCGAAGAAGTTTTATCATGATGCCCTCGGGTTGGACATCGTGACCTGGCGCTATCCAGGCGCGTTGTTCACTTCTGCCGGCGGATATCACCATCATCTTGCGGTGAATGTATGGACCGCAGGCTCGCCTCCTGCATCAGATAAGGATGCGCGCCTTTTATTTTGGGAGATGGTGCTGCCGGACGAGCAGGAAGTAGTCCGCGCCAGCGCCAGCCTGGCAGCTGCAGGATATACAGAAGTCGAAACGGCACATGGTGCTCCGAGCTTCTCCGATCCATGGGGAATAACGGTAGCGCTAGTCACACAAGCCTCATTTGATTCACGGGACTCAAATTAAAATGTTTTACGAATACAAACAGATTATCTAAGGAGAACGATATGAAACTCAGGACTTCGCTGCTTGCACTATCCGCTATTCTCTTCGCAACGCTACCGGCGCTGGCGCAGAATTACGCCATTGATCCGGCACACTCAGAGATCAACTTCAGCATCAAGCACATGGCAATCTCCACCGTGCGCGGACGTTTTGCCATCAAGAGCGGTTCCATCGTGTTCGACGCGAAGGATGCAGCCAAGTCTTCAGTGACCGCGGTGATTGACGTAACTGCGGTAGATACCGGTGTGGCCCAGCGCGACGGCCACCTGAAGAGTCCTGATTTCTTTGACACCACAAAGTTCCCGACCGCAACATTTACCAGCAGCAGCGTAAAGCGTGCCGGCACGGGTTATGAAGTAACCGGCGAGCTGACATTGCATGGCGTGACCAAGCCTGTAACCCTGCACCTGGACACGCCCAGCAAGGAGCAGATCGGCATGGACGGCAAGCCGCATCGCGGATTCAGCGCTACCACGACGCTGCACCGGCAGGATTTCGGTCTCACGTGGAATGGCCCCCTGAAGTCAGGCGACAACGTGCTGGGTGATGATGTGCCGATGACCTTTGACATCGAAGCTGTACAGAACTAGTCACTCGTAATCGAGCAAAGCGCGCACGGGCTACTACTTGTCAGAGTAGTAGCCCGCACGAGTTTGCACGGCCAGCTTTTTATCATTCGGCGTGACGGAAACCTCGTGATAGCCGGCACCATCGTGCTTCGGAGTAGCATAGCCCACGCGGTACTGGTTGCGCAGCTCATCCTCGATCTGCTGATAAAGGGCCGCGACCGTCTGCTTCTTTGAGACCTGGAAGAGAGTGCCGCCAGTCTCCTGGGTCATGCGCTCCAATATTTTGCGGCCGTCACTATGCGTCTCCCCGCCCTGGGGATGCTGTCCACTTCCCGGTCCACTATTTCCGCCGTGACCACCACCGCCAGGCCAGCCGCCGCCACTCCCGGGCCAACCGCCACCGCCTCCTGGCCAACTGCCACCGGATCGTCCTCCACCTGGATTTCCACCGCCACCGTTGCCACCATCATGCCCGAAGCCGCGGTCATGATGCTCTTCGCCTTCAAAATAGATTGCGTACACAATAGTGTCGGCACGTTGCGCCGCCTCAATCGCAGACGCGATTGATTCCAGACTGCCTCGGTCCACACCATCTGTCAGCAGGATGAGTGCCTTGCGGTTTGGCTCCTTCTTGATGACCTCATCGGCCGCGAGAAATACTGCGTCGTAAAGCTGCGTGCCAGCGTGCTGCGCGGCACGCGAATCACCGCTGCCTGAGCCGGAGTTATCTTTGCTGACCACTGCCATAGGCGCCAGTTGAGCCAGCGCAGCCTGTAGTGCCGGGCGCGAACCCGTGGGATTGCAGAGCAGGTCCACCTCGCGCGCAAACTCCACCACAAACGCCTTATCCGTGGGGCGCAGCATCTGTTCCAGAAAGCTCCGGCTGGCTGCGCGCTCTTCCTCCAAAGCGTCATGCTGGGAAGCGCTGACATCTACCAACAGTCCCAGCGTCAGCGGCAGGTCTACATCATGATCAAAATAGCGAATGGTCTGCGGCTTGCCATCTTCCGTAATGGAGATGTCATCCTTCGTGAGCTTAGTAATGATGTTTCCGTGCTTATCGCGCACAACCAGCGGCAGGCTGACCATGCTTGAATCCGTCTTGATGGTGACGGAAGAATCTGCCTGGGTCAGTGACGGAGCAGGTGGCTGCTGCGCGTAAAGCGGCAGAGCCAGAAGAGTAGTCAAAACAAATCCGAGCGAATACTTTTGCGACATGGTTATACCTTACCAGCGAGAATACACCGCGCAGCAAAGCCACACGGCCCTCCTGGATAGACGATGGCCCGTCATTTCTGGTGGCAAAAACAGAAAATACAGACAAGCAGAGCCGCGGCCCGGATGAAACTCCGATGCCGCAGCTCTGTGTTTTTCTGCTCAAATTACAGTACTAGCGACGGCCGTGGTCGTCGTGGTGATCTCCATCTGCATGGTCCCAATGGCCCTCATGCATTTGCCACCCCTGCCGATAGTGGTCATAGTGAGGATGGTTCCAATATGCACCCTCATACGGTTGCTGATTCCATCGTCCGCCAATCCACACATAGCGGCCACCGCTGTTGCCCCAGTAACCGTCCTGCCAGGCATATCCGGGCCCAGGCATCGGTCCCCGGACCTCGTAACGCAAAGGTGGAGGCGTTCTACCTATATAAATACCCACCTGCCCCTGCGCGGCAGGAACTGCACAAACCGCAGCAAGCGCCGCAACCGCGAACCATTTCATTTTCATTATTCTCTCCTTGCTCCAGCTACATAGGATGCAAACGCAGGACGAGCGCAGGCCACAATATGCAAATAAGGTGACGCTCGGCAGCTATATTTCTGCCAAGATTTGGCATGCAGACGACTTGCAACTTAACTCCAATACTGTTTTTTATCGAGAGTATGGAGTAAAGCTCACCTTAGACTAGGTTTACTCGCAGCACGGCTCATTTCTTTCTATCAACTCCGCAATGCAAGGCGGCAGCGCCGCGTAAGAGGCTTTTTTGTCTGCACAACTTCAGAAACGGCATAACTGACATGGCAAACGGTGGCGTGGAGCAAACCTATGGTCTGCGCAAAGGCGTGCTGTCGCCAACGCAGACACTGGCTCAGTCCATTTCCACCATCGCGCCTTCCACCTCTCCGACGATTACAGTACCGCTGGTGGCGGTGTTGGCTGGCAACGGAACCTGGCTGGCCTACCTGATTGCACTGGCTGGAGTGCTGCTGATCGCAGGCTGCGTCAGCCGCTTTGGACGCTACTCCGCTTCGCCGGGATCGTTGTACAAATACACGAGCGAATCGCTACCGCCGTGGGCTGGGACATTGGCTGCATGGTCGCTACTGCTGGCCTACATCGGCACGGGCGCCAGTGTGGCTGGGGGATTTGTAAGCTACGCGCAGATGCTTGCCATGGGCGCCACCGGCCACGCGCTGCTGCCGGGGGTGGGGTGGGGGATTCTGGTGATTGGCGTATCTATGCTGCTCGCCTGCCGCGATGTCCAACTCTCTACGCGGCTGATGCTCTGGATCGAGGTGGTGGCAGTGCTCTCCATTGTGACCGTACTCGTATTGGTGCTGGCCAGGCACGGCCTGCATATAGACCATGCCCAGATGCAGTTGCAAGGCGTCACGCCGGGCGGAATCCGGCTGGCGCTGGTACTGGCGTTGTTCAGCTTTGTGGGGTTTGAGAGCGCCACCACGCTAGGCCACGAGGTCCGCAATCCGCTACAGACGATTCCGCGCGCGGTGATGCAGAGCGCGCTACTGGGTGGAGGGTTCTTCCTCCTCGCGACCTACACGGAAACACTGGGCTTCAATACCGCGGGATTGAGCCTCGGCGCCAGCGACGCACCGCTGCGGGTGCTCTCGCTGCAAGTACATGTGCCCGCCCTGGGCACGTTGATTGACCTTGCCGTGTTCGTCAGCCTGTTTGCATGCACCCTGGCCTGCATCACCGCAGCTGCGCGGGTGATGCTGCTCATGGCGCACAACGGCATCGCGCACAAGTGGCTGTTGCGCGGCACGCATACGCCGCAGCATGCTCCCGTCGATGCAGTCATGGTATCCGGAATGTTAATTATAATTCCGGTCTGCGGGCTGGTGGGGCGGGGGGTGAGCGGTTTTGATATCTATGGGTGGATGGGGTCCATGGCGGTCTACGGATTTCTCACCGCTTACGCTCTGGCCTGCGTGGCGCTGCCGGTTTTCCTGTGGAAACGCAAGGAGCTGACGGGGGGTATGGTCATACTGCCTGCCGCCGCGACGATTGCGATCCTGCTGGCGCTGGTGGGAACGTTGTACCCAATCCCCCCGCCGCCCTACAGCCGCCTTCCCTACGTCTACTTAGCCACGCTCGGTGCAGGATTGCTCTCAAGCTGGGCCATCCGCAAGCGGAAGAGTCCGGCTGCGTAGCAATTACTCTTCCCCGATATCTTCATTCCAGACGGCAGGATTATTGAGGATGTAGTCTGCCATCATCTCCACACACTCGGTAGAGTCCAGATCAATCACTTCAATGCCGAGTTCGCGGAGCCAATCACCGCCGCCCTGAAAATTCCGGCTCTCGCCCACCACCACACGGCCTATGCCAAACTGCCGCACCAGACCGCTGCAGTACCAGCAGGGCTCCAAGGTCGTGACCATGGTGGTGTTGCGGTAGGAGCGCTGGCGGCCTGCACGGCGAAACGCGTCCGTCTCACCATGGATGGATGGATCGTTTTGCTGTACGCGCCGGTTATGGCCGGAGCCAAGCAGGTTTCCCTGCGCATCAAACAGAGCGGCGCCAATGGGTATGCCGCCTTCTGCAAGCCCTGCGCGGGCCTCTTGAATGGCAACAGCAAGCATGGCGCGATAATCGAGAGTTGAGCTCATAGGGATCTCTGTCCATTCAAACCGTGGAAGCTGCAAAGGAGGGGTGCCCCCCTCCCCACTGATTTCATAAATATCTTGTTTTCAGTATTTTAGCGAATCAACTTTCGCTAAATATTTCAAAACAAGATATTTACGGGTAAATATTTCATTCCATTGAGGTTACATGGAGATTCTTCAGGGGAGAATTTCTACTCTCCGTATTTAATTGTAGTGAATTGGAAGGAAAAGTACGCCAAATCTGAGAAAAATTGGGGAGAATGCGCAAAAAATCGTGGACAGATTGGGGACAGAACGGGGATAGACGTGGACACATTGTGGAGGTGAATGGGGAGCGTTGGGGTGATTGGGGTGACGCGCGGGCACCCAAGGATTGCTCTAGCGCGCCGGACGGGATGCTAACTACGCATCCCGTCCGGCTGGAGAGAGCTGTTGGATTAGAAGAGCAGGCTGAGGGACATCTGGATCTGCCGAGGACTGCCGATGGCATGCTTTGCAATACCCAGCCCGGCGGGGGGATTGTACAGACCAGTGCCCGCTACAGGCTCATTGTTGAAGGCCTGGTTCTGTGAGACGTTGTCGACGGGAATGTCGAGGCTGGTGGTATTGGTTACGTTGAAGACGTCAAAGGTGTAACGGAGAGTTGTTCCGTTCGTGATCTTCGATGTCTTGACGAGCGATGCATCTGTCCGTTTCTGGAAGGACTGACGGAAGATATTACGCTGGCCGCTGGTGAAGTCGGTCTCATAGGGATCGCCCACGGGAACGCCCTTCACTCCCGGCGCAATAAGCGGAAGCGTGAAGCAGCTCGCCTTCAGTGCCGCACCTGTGCCAGTATCGGGATTGTAGAAAGCGCCACTGTCGCTGGTTCTGGCATTCTTCGCCGTGCAACCAGGGGCCAGCGGCACAACCGGATTGGTAATGCCGTCGAAGGTGCTGTAGTAAACGCTGCCCACCGCACCGGAATAATCAATCACGCTATAGGGCTGGCCGCTCTGCAGTGTGGCGATGCCCTGTATCGACCAGTTGTCGGCAATTCTGCCCTTCAGGCTGGTTTCACTGAAAAACTTAGGCACGGTGTAGGAATAGGTAGCGTTGATCACGTGCTTGCGGTCAAAGTCTGCCGAGCCATATCCGGAACGCAGATACGGAGCGACATCCGGATTGCTGCCGTTGTAGAAGAGACCCATACCGCTCTGCTCATCCGTGGTGTGGGAGAAGGTGTACGAAACGCCTGCCTGCAAGCCATGGCTCAGGCGCTTCTCAAAATGCACCTGTAGCGCATGGTAGGCAGAGATGCCCGCAGCAGTGTACGACTCAGACTCCGACGAGTAGCCCAGGTACGGTACACGGAGATCGACGTTGCCGCCTTCGTAGTTGTTGTACATGGTGCCGTACGGACATGGCCCGGTAGCAGACGTCTCATTGACGCAGATCGGGCTGAAGGTATTGGGGTCGAGGACCGTATAGCCATAGCTGAAGGACTGGCCATTGATGGGGCTGGTCGTAGTAGCGATGCGCGCCTGGTTGAACGGAATCGGAACGACCTGGTGGCGGCCAAGATTGCCGACGTAGCCAACCTCAATCATCATGTCTGGCCGCGGCTGCCACTGCACGTTGAGCGTGAAGTTGATGCTGTAGGGCAGCTTGTTTGCCGGATTGTAAGCACCCAGCGTGAAGGGCTGATCGCCACTGATAATGGCCGCGGCATTGGGCAGATAGATGTCCGTGGCCTTGGGATTGATGGGCGGAGCATTCGGGGACGAACCCCATGGCATGGCCAGATTGTAGAGCGTGTTATCTGGCGGAATGTAGCTGGCAGACGTGGTTCCGCAGATCGGAATGTAATAGAGGTACAGATACGACGGATTTGCGCTGTTATACGACGAGCTGTACGGGCAGTGCTGGGCGGTCACGAATGGCGGAGTCTGCTGCACGCCGTTGGGACCACCGGTGATCTCACCGGCAGCATAGCCGGGCGAGAGATAAGTGAAGAGTTCGCCGCGGTCGTAGTAGATGCCCGTTCCGGCGCGAACAACAACCTTGTTGTCCAGCGCCTTAGGCTCCCATGCAAAGCCAAGACGCGGTCCGAATCCCCATTGGCGGCCAGTCAGCGTGGTCTTGCTCACGCCGGGGGTACCGTTTGCATTGTTGCCGGCGATGATGAAGCCGGAGCTGTTGATCGTATCCGCCACGCTGCTGTAGGCATAGCGCGAAGGATCGAAGTTGAAGATGTTGCCGTTCTTCTCCGTCAGGCCACCGTCCCAGTCATAGCGAATACCGGCCGTGAGGCTAAGGTTCGGCCTAACCTGAAACTTGTCCTGTACATACGCGCCAGTCTGGTTGGAGCGATAGTAACGGTTGGCATTGCCCTGCAAAAACGCCGTAGCGGCAAAGTTCTGCGTGGAGTACGGCGTAACCCAGTTTTCCGCGTAGGTGACGAAGTCCGGTGTGTCGACCGTGCCCTTACCGGTACGGCGATCCCGAACGTTCAACTGCGAATACGCGAAGCTGCCGCCGAAGGTAATCGTATGCTTGCCCTTGAGCCAGATAGCGTTGGCCGAAGGCATCACACGATTCTGGAAGACCCCGGTGTTAGAACCTTGCGAAGACGCTGCGGGGCCAATGGCCAGCGAGTTCGTGGTCAGTCCATAAAGAGGGCCCGTGGTCGAATCTGCCTGGTCGCCAATCGCATCGTTGATGGTGATGCCGGGAAAGTAGGTGCCGAAGGTGCCATTCATGCCAATTTGCGCCGGAGTGAACGGCTGCTCGTTTGTGCTGTACGCCTTCTCCCGCAGGAAGCCGACTGTCTCAGTAAGACTTAATGTAGGCCGGATCGTCTGCGCATTGTTGATAGAGAAGACCTGGCTACCGGCATCCATGTGTTCCGTGAATCCGGGAACGTTAGAGTACGCATAGGGTGAGGAGCTGGGATCGTGCTGATAGTAATACTTGAGCGACAACGTATCTTTCGAGGTGGCGTTCCAGTCCAGATCGGCAACCGCCTGATCGGAGATGAATTTTGCAGTGCCAGGAAGAAACGCGTTATAGGGGGAGAATACGTTGGGAACGCCGGTTGCATTCTGATTCGGGATCAGCCACTTCCCCGGTTCACCCGGAACTGCCGGCTGGTTGAAGAGATTGAGACCAACAGAATTATTGGCCCAATCGCCCGCTGCAACGGAAACGCCTGTAGTGCCTTCATTGGCCTTCCAGTTGTTATTGGCAATCAACGTAAGGCCGGAAGCCGTGCGGTTGCTATCGCTCAACCCCGGCGGCACAACCAGCAGCTCATCACCTGTCTCCTGATCGGAGATGTGCAGGTGCTGGTATGCAATAAAGGCGAAGAGCTTGTTCTTGATAATGGGGCCACCGATGTCCCCGCCAAGGGTGTAGCGGTGCAACTGCGGATTCTTGTCGTTTTGCGGAATGTTGTCATCCTTCTTGAAGAAGAATGGCGCGGCATTCAACCAGTTGGTCCCATGATGGAAGTAGGTGCTGCCGTGATACTCGTTCGTACCCGCCTTGGTGCTGAGGTCGATGTGAGCACCGCTGGTAGAACCCTGCTGCGCGTCATACATGGATGCATTGACGCGAACTTCCTCAATGGTTTCAGGTGCAGGTGTGGGGATGGCATTGCCGATAGCCAGGTAGACCGATGCGCTGCTGGGCACAACGCCGCCGCCAGCATTGTTCGCCTGTCCAGTGTTGTTCACAACACGCGCTGATTCAACCTGGCTGGTGCTCTTGCCGTTGAAGAGGTTGCTGGCATCTACGCCGTTGATGAGGAAACTGTTTGAGGTATCACGCTGGCCATTGGCCCAGATGGGAGCGTTGCCGAGGCCGCTGTTGGCGCCGGTACCGCCGGAAAATTCTGCGTTGACGCCGGGAGAGAGAATGGCGAGGCCGGTGAAACTGCCGGTCGGCAAAGGAACGGATTCAATTTGCGCCTTGTCCATGACGTAGCCAACGGTTGTGTCCACGGCATTCATCAAGGGCGTGGCGTCTACAGTGATGGAGGTGTCTGCGGAGCCGAGCTTCATCTGCACATTGAGGCTCTGGGTGCGGTTAGCCTGAACGATGATGCCGGGATAGTTCGTCTTCTGGAAGCCTTCGAGTTCGAAGCTCAGAGTGTATTTGCCGATGGGCAGGTTGACGAAGGTGTATGCGCCCGTCCCGCTGGTCTTGGTGGTGCGTACTACGCCGTTTCCCTCGCCCGTCAGGGTGACAGTTGCGTCTGGCAAGACGCTGCCATCCGGATCAGTCAAAGAACCGACTACGCCACCAAGCGTTTGCTGCGCGGCGGCCGGAAGACCGGTGAGAAGACAACCTGCAAGCAGAAAAACCAGGAGGGAGAACGCGGAACGCAGCTTCATGAAGGCCTCGCAATGGGTGGTTAAGTCTGAAAACTTAGGTGTGTGATTCCAAAGCCGACAGGGACAATGGTTCCCCCTGCGGTGGGTGTCGTGAAAAGCATCCAGATCCGGGAAAATGAATGGGTTGTGACTGTGTTTGGCCCTCATTCGCATGATGAGGTAGGTGCAGAATAAAACCCAGCCGCTTTTTGGCAAAGAAAAATCGTGGGGTTTGAGCGCGTGCGAAAATCGACAATTATCCTTATTATTCAATGAGATATGCCAAAAACTTTCGACTGATAGTCCTTATCAAAATTGTTTATCAGTTCGTATCCCATCGAAATGAACGGAGATTCACAAATTGACATAGTATATTCGCATATCCTAATATTGATTACATGCAGGAACAACTTCACCGGTTTAAGGCCGATATTTTCCAGGCGCTCGCGCATCCCACGCGCATTGCAATCCTGGAATTGCTGAATGAGGGAGAGCTTTCAGCCGGGGCGCTGATTGGCAAACTGGAGCTGGAGCAGGCGAACGTCTCACAGCACCTCGCCATTCTCAGGGCGAAGCAACTGGTGACCAAGCGGAAGGTCGGCAACCAGGTGTTTTACACCGTGCGGGACCCAATTCTGCTGGAAGTGCTGAAGCTGATGCGGACGTACTTCCATGCCCACCTGAAGGAATCGCTGACCATGCTTGACGAGATGGAAAAGCCGGTGGAGCAGGTCCAATGACGAGCTGGCAAGAGAAGTGGACGCCGCGATCCATTGAATGCCTGCGCAATTATTCGCTGCGGACGTTATCACAGGACCTGATCGCAGGCGTGACGGTGGGGCTGGTGGCTTTGCCGCTGGCAATGGCTTTCGCCATTGCTTCGGGAGTCGCACCGCAGGCCGGCATCTACACTGCAGTCATCGCGGGCTTCCTGATCTCAGCTCTCGGCGGTTCGCGCACGCAGATCGGCGGGCCGACAGGCGCGTTTGTCGTGATCGTCGCCGGGATCGTGATGAAATTCGGGCTGCCGGGACTGGCGCTCGTCGGATTGATGGCCGGGGTTCTGCTGATCGTGATGGGACTGACAGGCCTGGGCACGGCGGTGAAGTATATTCCCCGCCCCGTCACCATCGGCTTCACCAATGGCATCGCCGTACTGATTGCATCCACGCAGATCAAAGATTTTTTTGGCCTTACAACACCCGCGGTGCCCAGCGAATTTATTCCGCGCATGCGCATGCTGGTGCACTACGCCGCGACCATTCGACCGGAAACACTGGCGCTCGGCGCGATATCGCTCGCCGTGATCCTGCTGTGGCCGCGGATTACACGCCGTATTCCCGGCTCCATTGTTGCGTTGCTGCTGGCTACGGCGGTAAGCGCGGCGCTGCATCTGCATACAGAGACAATTGGCTCGCGGTTCGGCGGCATTCCGCAGGGCTTCCCGCATTTTGCCTTTCCTGACTTTCACGCAGAACACATTATTCCGCTGCTTCCTTCCGCGCTCACTGTCGCGCTGCTGGCCGCGGTTGAGAGCCTGCTCTCTGCAGTAGTAGCTGACGGAATGAGCGGCGACCGGCATAACTCCAACATGGAGCTGGTCGCGCAGGGCGTAGCAAATCTTGCTTCCCCACTGTTTGGCGGAATCCCCGCAACCGGGGCAATTGCGCGCACGGCCACCAACATCCGCTCCGGCGCGCGGACGCCAATCGCCGGCATGGTCCATGCACTTACACTGCTTGCCATTCTCCTGGTAGCGGCACCGATGGCGAAGTTTGTTCCGCTGGCAACGCTCGCTGCCGTGCTCTTTGTGGTGGCATACAACATGGGCGAGTGGCGGGAGATTGCCACCATCATGCGGCTCTCCAGAACAGACATCGCAGTGTGGATCACCACCTTTGCGCTGACAGTGCTGGCCGACCTGACGGTGGCCGTGGCCGTGGGCATGGCACTGGCGGCGCTGCTCTACATCTACCGCATTGCAGAAACAACCACGGTTGCCCCGGTCACGGCGAGCTATCTGCGCGACGGCAATGCCCATATTCTGCAAGGCAAAGACATCCCCGCAAACGTCAGCATCCTGCGCATCCATGGACCATTTCTGTTTGGCACGACGGAGAAGCTGGCGGAAGAGACGAAGGACCTGAACAAGCTGGGTGAAGTGGTGATCCTGCGGCTGCGGAATATGACGGCGCTGGACGCAACCGGCATTCACGCACTCGAACAGTTCTCCAACCGTCTGCGCAAGGTTGGGAAGGTGCTGCTGATCTGCGGGTTGCGAGACCAACCATCGCGGGAGATCGAGGGCTCAGACTTCCTGCAACACCTCGGCACCGACAACATGCTGCCGCATGTGCAGGCCGCGCTGGAGCGCGCACGGCAGCTGCAGGGCGACTTTGGCGGCATCGGCAGAGAGACAGCGGCGGCGATGGCACGGCAATCGCTGTAGCAGGCTCTACAAGCGATTTCCCACCAGTCACCCGGACAGGTGATGCAAATCACATCAACTTGTGGACCAGTCCACGGATAGTAGTGGAATGATGACCGATACTCTCCCCAAATCGAACCCTGGTCCCGAACCCTGCGCGGACGCCTGCAGCGGCTATGGAACACAGGAACACTGCCCGCCGCTGATCGTGATTGCGACCGTAGCCCAGGACCAGGAAGCACCGGCAGACGTGAGCGCATGCGTCGCTTCCGCACGGGAAAGCAGCAAGGCGCGCAAAGAAGAACCGCGCGCCTGAACTTCTGCGCGCGGCCTGACTGCCTAAATTGATTGAGAGCTATCTGCGTTTGCTACATGCACGCCGCAGAAAGCTTGGCATCGTTGTTGTGCTCCACCGCGATGGTGAGCACGGGGCATGGCGCTTCCGTAATGATGCGGTACGCGATATGCGCGGGCAGATGCGACGCCAGCATGGACGTTTGCCGCACACCCAGCACAATCAACTGAGCATCGTACTGCTTGGCATAGTCCACCACCGCATACGATACGTCGCAGCCATAGCCGATATCGCAGACCGTATCCTGTCCAACGGCTTTGCATTCATTGGCAACGTGGTGCAGTGCAACCTTGATGATGGCGGGAACCACATCGTCTTCCGAGTTTCCCTCAACCATGCGCGGAAGCACGTGCAGGCAACGCAGCTGAGCCTCAAGCAGATGGGCAAAGCTGGCAGCATACCCAATGGCTGGGGCGCTGGCACGATTGAAATCGGTCGCGAAAACGATGGCGCCCTCAGGCGGTTTGATGGTCATGCAATGGGTGGCATGCGGGCCAATGGTGAGCACAGGGCAGGTAGATTTGCGCAGCACTGCTTCTGCCGTAGAACCATGAGCCAGCCGCTCAACGCCGCGGAATCCGTTGGTTCCGAGAATGACCAGATCAATTTTCTCAGCGATCACAGTTTCCAGAATCGCGTTCGGAGCGCAACCGGTCTTGGTGACGATGGACGCCTTGACGCCTGTCTCCTTCACTTCCAGCAGCGAATGATTCAAGCGCTCCAGCGCAAGCTCTTCGAGCGCGTTCAAGCCTTCGACGGTTCCACCAGCGGTAGGGCTAGCGGCTTCAGCATATTCAAAAACGTGGAGCAGTGACAGGTGCGCCTGAAAGTTCAGGCTGAGGCGTAGCGCCATGTTGAGTGCAGCGTGCGACGCGCCGGAGAAATCGGTTGCAACCAGAATTCTGCGAAACTTTGTTGGCGGCTGTATACCCTGCTCCATGCGCGATACCTGCTCCCCAGTCCGTTTATCTGACGGAGACGCTGTTGCAGTACTGAGTTGCGTCATTTTGCCTCCTGCTTTTCCATCGAAGGTGTTTCCGGTCGCGCCGCAACACAACATCCGGAGAAGCAACGGCATACGAAGGGGTAGGAGTATCCGCCGCGGTCAGAAATCCATGATTCACGGTAGAGCGGATTTAAGTAACGATTCACCATCATCCCCTCAGGACTCCTCCCTATTTCTGGATTAAGGATAGGGGCGCTGAGTGGCATCGGCTGTGACCGTCGTCACGTGGTTATGTGGGCATAGAGCTAAGACTTTGGAAACACAGCTAAGCGATGAGCGTCTCGAGTTTTTCCGGAGCGAGAATCAGGATGGATGTGCCACGAATCTGGATGAGCTTCTCTTTCTGGAAGCGGCCGAGCAGACGGGTAACAGTCTCACGCGAGGTGCTGGCCAGGCTGGCCAGATCCTCATGCGTCAGCGCCATGGTAAAGCGGAGTTCCGGCTTGCCACAGGAGGCATTGCGCGCCCAGTCAAGCAGGATGGCGGCAAGGCGGCCGGCAACCGAACCGGAGAGCGCAAGGCGCCGTGCATCAAAGAAGGCGGTTTTGTATTCAGCAGAGAGCGATTGCGCGGCATGCAGGCTGGCTTCGCCGTGCTTCTGCAGGAAGGCCAGGAAATCTGGCCGGCGGATGCTCTTGATTTGCGTGGGCTCCAGCGTCTCAGCGGTGACCTCGTGCGGCGTATTCGAAATGACAGCGCCCAGCCCAAGCACGTCGCCCGGCATGGCAATTTTGAGAATAAGGGTCTTGCCCTCTTTGGAAGCGCAGGAGAGTTTTACCTGGCCGGTGCAGAGAACGATGACGCCGTTGCTCGGCTGATCTTCCTGGAAGAGTGTGGCGCCCTTGGGGAAGGTGGCCTGAATACCAATGGCTTCAAAGTCTTCAAGCGCTTCCGCATTCAGGTTGCAGAACATCCGGAGCGTGCGGTACTCACAGTTATCGCAATCGCGAATGTCGCGTTTCTTGCCAACCTGAGCCATAGAGTCCCATCCTAAAAATTCAAAAAGGCAAATACCGAGCTTTACATCCGACGGAAATGAATTGCTAGAGTCGGGATGGGGCCCGTCAAAGCGGGCGAAACTAGCAAACCGTCAACACGGGGCACTTTGCCCCCGCCAATAATGCTGGAGTCAGGCCCGTATCAATATATTGTAGCCAAAAAGAGCTCTTGCGTGAGCCAAGAACAATAAGATCAGCGTTGATTGATTGCGCAAGGCCAAGCAATGCCGACGGAGTATGGCCATGCTCCACCACACAGGTGGGCGTGCAGTAGTCATACGCCGAGGGCGGAATGAGGCGGCGCAGCGATGCTTCGAGATCCTGCTCAGTGGGCAATTCATCAGCCAGTTCCGTCTGGCCGACCTTGGATACATGGCACAAGAAGAGATGCGCGGCGCTGTCTTGCGCGAAGGAGAGCGCATAGATGGCGGCCTTCGCGGCCTGCGTGCTGAAATCCGTTGCGTACAGAATGGTGTGGAAAGCCAGCGGATCTTCCGATGGCGGACGTACATGCGGCCCGATGGTGAGCACCGGGCAGGTCGCATTGCGGATCACGCTCTCCGCGGTGGACCCTACCAGCAGCTTCTCCACGCCACGTTTGGAGGTAGTGCCCATGATGATCATGTCCGCTTCCGTGCTGTGGGCTTCCTGAAGCAGTGCGGTAGCAGCCGGCGTAGAAGCATCCAGCACCTTGGTGACGGTGCGAAGGCCGGTGAAGGTCTTGGCGAGCGTATCCAGCCGGGCCGTGCTGTCGCGCTTCAGCTCATTCGCGTCAGGAGCAAGGGCTACGCCTGCCAATGCAACCTCAGTAGGCGCGTCTATGACGTTGGTAACCAGCACGGTGGATGAGAAGCGGTGGGCAATCGCCCGGGCATAGGCCGCAGCGGTGGTCGAAACAGAAGAAAAGTCGGTTGCTAAAAGGATCTTTCCAACAGCGACTTCGACGCGATCTTTGATAGCTGGCATAAAGTGCCTCGCAATCTTTCATGTCATACAAATTGAACGATATGCCGCCAGAAGGATGAGTTACTGTGTCATACTCCACACCGGTTTGTGATGTATGTCACAAATCATACATTTTTAAACAGTTTCGATGCTTTTCATCACCGCAGGCGCTTGCTGCAAGTGCTACTCTGACCACGGATTAGACAGCATTCCTGAACGCGAGGCCGATTGCCATGCGTACCTATACCGAGTACTGGATTGCGATGCTGTTGCGGGGGTTTCTCGCCGTCGCTACGGGAACGGCCATTCTCTTTCTGAACGGACTCTCCGCCACCGTTTTGCTGCTGCCATTCGCTATCGTCACTACCATTCTGTGCCTGGCAGCCTATGGCGTGGTCGACAGCTCCATCGTGATTGCAAGCAGCTTCATGGTTCCGCGGCACAGGCCAGGACGGCTTGCGCTGTTGCTGCAAGGGCTGGGCGGGGTGGCTATCGGCGTACTGCTCTTCTCCGTCATCTATGACCGCGTCACCATCGACTGGTTCCTGTATGTCGCAGCGACACAGGCTGCCAGCGTTGCGGTTGCTGAATTCATTGTGGCGCGGGGCACATCGGATCATCACCGCTCGCGCTGGTGCTATGTATCGTCTGCCATCGCAGCCGTGTCAGCCTGCACGCTGCTGACACTGGCGATCCTGGGCTACAGAAACGTCGCCTGGGCCATCTACAGCTACCTGGGCGTGTTCGGACTGAACCTGATCCTGCTTTCGGCGTGGATGCTGTTTGAAGGGCATCATCATGGGGCACACGGCGGCGACGCCACTCGTTCAGTCTCGATCACGAATCGAAATTAAAACAACAGGGACGAGCCGAAGCCCGTCCCTTTCCATCACAAACCAGGTGCTTACGCATGCAACAGGTTGCGCGCATGGCGTGCAATCTGGCGCTCTTCTTCCGTCTTGACCACGCGCACATTGCCGTTTGGCGCATGCAGGTCAATGCCGAGGAACTGCAGGCCATCGCATACGCGAGTGCGTACTTCGACGCTGTTCTCGCCGATGCCGCCGGAGAAGACCAGCATGTCAATGCCGCCCATCAGCGCAGCATACGAACCAATCCACTTGCGGATGGCGGTGGAGAAAGCAAGCATGGCAAACTCCGCAGCAGTATCGCCCGCGTTGGCACGTGCAGTAATGACCTGCATATCGCTTTCGCCATTGGAGAATGCGGTGAGGCCGCACTCGCCATTGAGCAGCTCCTGCATCTGATCGGCAGTGAGATGCTCATTGCGCATGAGGTAGATCACCACGCCGGGATCCAGATCGCCGGTGCGCGTGCCCATGGGAACGCCACCGGTGGGCGTCAAACCCATGGAGGTGTCAATGGATTTGCCATCGAGCACGGCGGTGATGCTGGAACCGTTGCCCAGATGTGCGAAAACAGCACGCTTCGGAAGATCCTTGCCCAGCGCGTAGACGAGCGACTCAAAGGAGAGACCATGCGCGCCATAGCGGATAACGCCTTGCTCGTAATAACGAGTAGGAATCGGCAGATGTTTTGCGACTTCCGGCATGGTGCTGTGGAAGGCCGTATCGAAACAGAGGAAGTGGGGACAGGCGGAGAATATCTTCTTCGCCTCATACACGACGGAGAGCGCAGCCGGCGTGTGTACGGGAGCGAAGTGCACGCAGCGCGCCAGCTCAGCAATGGCTGCGTCGGTAGCCAGCTGATGCTTCAGCAGGTTGGGGCCGCCGTTAACGATGCGATGCGCAACCGCTACAGGTACAACGTGCAGCTTTTCGCGCATGAGGGCTGCGACCTTCAGCAGCGCATCGGGCTGTGACTGGTTGACGTTCTTCTCATCCACCAGCTTGGTGCCGTCCGCGAGCTTGATGCGAAAGGTGCCGTCGTCGCGGCCAATGGCCTCAGCGCGGCCTTCGAGAATAAGCTCCTCGTCCGTGGTTCCGTGGTAGTAAAGACTGAATTTAAGCGATGATGATCCACTGTTGAGAACGAGAATGACGCTCTCGCTCTGACTCTTATCAATTGTTTGCATTATTTATTTATCCCGGCCATGTCCAGTTGCGAATTTCTTCCTTGTCAATGCCCTCAGCGTGGGCGTATTCCAAATGTTCGATGATCTCTCCCTTGAGCCATTCCTTAACGTGGGCACCTGCGGTGTGCAGACGCGGCACGCGATCAATGACGTCAATGGCGAGGTTGAAGCGATCCACCTGATTGATGATTGCCAGCTCAAGAGGCGTGTTGATATTGCCTTTTTCCTTGTAGCCGCGCACGTGGATGTTGCTGTGATTGGTGCGGCGATAGCTGAGCTTATGAATAAGCGTGGCATAGCCGTGAAAATTGAAGATAACCGGCTTGTCCTGTGTGAAGAGAGAATCGAAGTCGCGATCAGACAGGCCGTGAGGATGCTCTTTCTCCGGCATGAGACGAAACAGATCGACCACATTCACAAAGCGTATCTTCAGGTCGGGGAACTTTTCTTTCAGAATGGCGACCGCGGCCAGTGCTTCCATGGTCGCAATGTCTCCTGCGCAGGCCATCACCACGTCCGGTTCTTCCCCGGCGTCAGTGCTGGCCCAATCCCATATGCCGACACCCTTGGTGCAGTGCTTGACGGCATCTTCCATACCCAGGAAGACGAGGTGGGGCTGCTTGTCTGAAACAATTACGTTGATGTAGTCCGTCGTGCGCAGGCAATGATCGGTGATGCTGAGCAGACAATTGGCATCGGGCGGAAGATAGATGCGGACTACGTTCGGGCTCTTGTTGGTGACGAGGTCAAGGAAGCCAGGATCCTGATGGGTAAAACCGTTGTGATCCTGACGCCATACCAGCGACGTGATGAGCAGATTGATGGAAGAGATGGGCGCGCGCCAGCGGATTTCCTGCTTTGATTTCTCCAGCCACTTGGCATGCTGATTGAACATGGAGTCGATTACGTGGACGAAGGCTTCATAACTGGAGAAGAAGCCGTGGCGCCCGGTGAGGACGTAGCCTTCAAACCAGCCCTCAAGCGTGTGCTCACTCAGCATCTCCATCACCCGGCCATCGACTGCCAGCTCACCGCCGTCAGAGTCTTCCGGCTTCATGTCAGCCATCCAGGTCTTCTTGGACGCGGCGTAAATAGCGGTCAGGCGGTTGGAGGCATTCTCATCCGGGCAGAAGACGCGGAAGCTGTTCATGTTGCGCTTCATCACGTCGCGCAGGAAAGCGCCGCACGTCTCAGTGGGGGAGATGTAATCCGTTCCCGGAGTCTTCATCTCCACGGCGTAATCGCGGAAACCGGGCATGTCGAGCGGCTTGCGCAATAATCCGCCATTGGCATGAGGATTCGCGCTGATGCGGCGCGCGCCGACGGGCGCGAGTTCGCGCAACTCTGCCACAGGGCGGCCGGTTGCATCGAAGAGCTCCTCCGGTTTGTAACTCTTCATCCACTCTTCAACCTGCTGCAGGCTCTGCTTGTTGGTGACGGGGTCCAGAATCGGCACCTGATGGGCACGCCAGAAATCTTCGACCTTATGGCCATCGACAGTCTTGGGGCCCGTCCAGCCCTTGGGCGAGCGCAGCACTACCATGGGCCATATCGGGCGCGTGGTGTCGCCGGTAGTGCGCGCGTGCTGCTGAATAGCGCGAATTTCCACGATGCATTCTTCCAGAACGGCGGCCATCTTCTGGTGCATGGTCTCCGGATCGTGGCCTTCTACGAAGTAGGGCTTGTAGCCGTAGCCGTGGAAGAGGTCTTCCAATTCCTGATGCGAGATGCGCGCAAGGATGGTTGGGTTGGAGATCTTGTAGCCATTCAAATGCAGGATGGGCAGAACTGCACCATCGCGCACCGGATCAAGAAACTTGTTGGAGTGCCACGAGGTGGCAAGCGGGCCTGTCTCGGCTTCGCCATCGCCGACCATGACGGTAACGATAAGGTCGGGATTATCAAACGCCGCACCGTAACCGTGGGAGAGGCTATAGCCCAGTTCCCCGCCCTCGTGAATGGAGCCTGGAGTCTCTGGCGTGCAATGGCTGCCGATGCCGCCGGGGAATGAAAACTGGCGGAAAAACTTGTGCATGCCAGAGGCGTCCTGGCTGCAGTCAGGATAGATCTCAGAGTATTGGCCTTCCAGATAGCTATTGGCCAGCGTGGCGGGAGCGCCGTGGCCCGGACCTGAGATGTAGATCATGTTGAGGTCAAACTTTTTAATCAGCCGGTTCAGATGAACCCAGGTGAATGACTGCCCCGGATCAGAACCCCAGTGACCCAGCAGGCGGCGCTTGATGTGCTCCGGCTTCAGCGGCTCTTGGAGCAGAGGGTTTTCGCGCAGATAGATCATGCCGACAGAGAGATAGTTACAGGCACGCCAGTAGGCATTCATGCGGCGCAATTCATCAGGAGTAAGAGGCTGGTCCATGGGGAGACTCCGTTTCGATTCTGGTTTAGTGGCCGTAACTGGCATCGTCTGGCACCTTTCCGCGGAACATAAAGTACGTTGTACAGAAGTAAATCACTGCGAGCACCATGCCGATTGTCCACCAGACCAGACCTACGTGCAGGGTATGCGGACCGGAGAGCGCCTTGGCGATGGTAATGTCGTTTGCTGCGTCAGTGGTTGAGGCGAGAATGGTGGGATAAAGTCCCGTGGCCGCGCCGACCAGCATGAACACCAGGTAAAAACAGGAAGAAAGAAAAGCAGCGAGCGGTTTTTTGCTGAATAACTGCACCCCGGCAAGCGAAGCGATGACCAGCGCAGGTATCAGGAACAGGATGGGGTGCGCGCGATAGTTGTCGAGCGCGGCATGGCGCACGGCAATCGTTCCAAGCAGGCTGACAATCGTGACCAGAAGCACCAGTATCCAGATGGAGCGTGCAAACCTGCGGGCGCGCAGTTCCAGTTCACCGGGAGCCTTCATGACCAGATAGAGCGCACCATGCATTGCCAGCGCGACCAGTGCAACCACACCGCCAATCACCGTGTACCAATCCAGGATGCCGGGCGATACGCCGACACGCCAGTTCGTCCACAGCGGCAGGAAAAAGTAGTTGTCAGGGCCCAGTGGCACGCCGCGAATTACGTTAGCCAGCGCGGCGCCAAAGAAGACGGCCAGCAATGCGCTGGAGAGAAAGAAAAGACCGTCAAACAGGCTGCGCCAGGTCGTGCTTTCAAGGTGCATACGCAGTTCGATGCTTAAACCACGGAGGATGAGCAGCCAGAGCACGATCATAAGCGGAAGATAAAATCCGCTGAAGGAGGAAGCGTACGCCAGCGGGAAGGCAAAGAAGAGCGTTCCGCCGCCAGCCAGCAGCCATACTTCATTGCCATCCCATACGGGCCCGATGGAATGAATCAAGGTCTGCCGCTCAGCTTCAGTCCGTGCCAGGAATGGATAGAGAATGCCGACGCCGAGGTCAAAGCCATCAAGCACCACGTACATGGCGATCATGACGGCGACAATCCAGAACCAGAGGAATCCCATAGCTTTCTCCCGTTACTCCGTTATGCGGTAAGCGTTTCAGCAGGTGGATGCACATCAGATGGACCGATCTCAATCGCCCGGTACACAATCACGATCCAGAGGATGGAGAGCACTGAATACATGCCGAGAAAGCCGAGCAGCGTGAACAGGCTGTTGCCGGCGGATACATGCGTTGAGAAGCCCTGGTCGGTGCGCATGAGGCCATATACCAGCCAGGGCTGGCGGCCGATCTCCGCAGTCATCCAGCCCGCAGTGGTAGCGATGTACGGCAGCGGAAAGCTGAGCAGGATAGGCCACAGGATCCAGCGTGCGGTGTAGAGCCTGCCGCGCCACAACAGCAGCGCAGCTACACCCATCAGCAGCATAAACCACGTTCCGAGCCCAGCCATGATGTGGTAGCTGTAATAGAGCAGCGGCAGCGCGCTGGGCCACTGGTCGCGGGGAAACTGATCAAGCCCCTTCACCTCAGCCGAGGTGGTTCCGTAGATCAGGAAGCTCAGCACATTGTTGACGACCAATGGATTATCAATCGTCTGAGTCTGTTCGTTGGGCTGGCCCATCAATATCATCGGCGCATTGCGCTGGGTGTGGTACAGGGCTTCCATTCCAGCAACGGCGGCGGGTTGGTGCTTGGCCATGTACTTGCCGTGGAGGTCGCCCGTGGGGAAGATCTGCAAAATGCAGGAGATGATGCCAGCGACGACGCCGAGCTTCAGGAAGATGCGGCCATACTCTATGTTGCGCTTCTCCAGCACATAGAACGCGCCCACGGCAGCCATCACAAACGCGGCCGTAACTACGGTGGCGCACATGTTGTGCGCATACATCAGCCACGCCCAGGGGTTCATCAGCAGGCCCCAGAAGCTGGCAATCTGGTAGGTTCCGTTGGGCAGCAGGTTATAGGCGACTGGATGCTGCATCCATGCGTTGGTCACGATGATGAAGAAGCCGGATATCCAGGAGCCCAGCCAGACCATACTGGCGGCGCCAAAGTGCGCCCAGCGGGAGAGCCGCTTCTCGCCGTACAAAAACAGGCCGAGGAAGGTGGATTCAAGAAAGAAAGAGAAGACGCCTTCCATGGCGAGGGGCTGGCCGATGACACCGCCGGTGCGGCGGGAGAACTCAGACCAATTCGTTCCAAACTGGAATTCCATGGGGATGCCGGTGACCACCCCGAGCAGGAAGTTCACTGCGAAGATCTTGGCCCAGAAGCGGGCTGCCTGGTTGTAGCGCTCGTCGTTCTTGCGGATGGCAATGAACTTGAGGATGACAATCAGGAATGCCAGGCCCATGGTGAGCTGGGGGAAGAGATAGTGATAAGTGACGGTGAATGCAAAGTGGATACGGTCCAACAAAAGAGCATTCATAGTGTTTCCAGCCTAACAGTCTGGGGTTGACCGGCAAGTGACAAGGGTCACAGCACGGTCCTGTCACACAGGATACGCCCCTGCCGCGGCGGCCATGTTAACGGGCAAGAAGGGGCAATTTTCAGGCATTTTTCTCCATGAATCGGGAGGATGGCACTCGAACCCGGAGCCGGGACGCCATCTGGCGGGAAAGCTCCTTATCCAGATGTACTTACCGGCGGAATCCCGTAGACTGAATTCCGCGATGGAAGAACTCTTGATCCGATTCTTAATTGGCGGCACTGTCGTCAGCTCATTTGCGCTGCTGGGCGAGGTATTCCGCCCGAAGACGTTTGCCGGGCTGTTCGGAGCAGCGCCTTCCATTGCGCTGGCCAGCCTGGGCCTGACCATCGTTCATCATGGACACGCTTATGCCGCGGTGGAAGCGCGCTCCATGCTGCTGGGTGCGATTGCATTCTTCCTCTACGCGAGCAGCGTGAGCTGGCTCCTGCTGCGCCACAAGACGCATTCTCTGGTGACGACGCTGGCGCTGATGCCGGTGTGGTTTGGCGTAGCGCTGGGGCTGTATGCCCTGCTTGTGAGGTGGCCGGCATGATCGTAAAGGCCTCACTCGATTCGCTGAAAGAGATTAAGCCGCACGAGGTTGGGATGCGCTTTCTGTTTGGCGGTGTATGTACCGTGGCTGCTTACCTGATTGCGAAACACTTTGGCCCAGCGGTGGGTGGACTGTTCCTCGCGTTCCCAGCGATCTTTCCGGCAAGCGCCAGCCTGATTGAAAAGCACGAGAAAAAAGATAAGGCTACAGTCGGCAGTGATGGCACGGAACGCGGCAGAGTAGCAGCCGGGCTGGATGCGGCGGGGACGGCAATGGGCTGCATTGGATTGATGGGATTTGCGCTGGTGGTTTGGCGCGCACTTGCGATGCAACGCGGGGGCATGGTGTTGGCAGAGGCATGCCTGGCGTGGCTGGTGCTGGCGGTCAGCGCATGGCTGCTGCGCGTGCGCCACTCGGGATCGTAACGCGCTATCGAACGGACCTTTGCCCGAATGGGAGCTGTGGGCACCGCAGCGGCGGCGGACATGGGCGGAATCTTTGACCTGGGACGGAGTGGACGCTCAGAACGGCGTGTCACCTTGTTCGCCAGGTTCGGGTCCAGCATGCCGGCCACCTGCTTGAGCAAGGCATAGGGACCGGCTCCGACATTTATTTGCTGATCGGAGTATGCTTCAGCATAAGTATTGCTTCCCGACTGAATGGCCAGAATCCTGCTCTTTGGATATTTGGCCCGAATGAGTTGGGTGATTTCGCGGCACTCTTCTTCTGAAAGTGAATAGCAAAGAAGAATGAGGTCATAGTTTCGCTGCGCTAAAGACGAAGACGCCTCCGACAACCTGCCGGCGCTATCCACCTGAAAATATGCTTCGAGGACCCATTTGCGCGTCTGCAATAGCAGCGGATCACGGCTGATGCAGAGAATCAATGCAATAGAGCCCCTTACGATCTCCTTCGGGGAAAGGATGGTTGTGCTTGCCAGAGTTCACTTCTGGAAAATTCGCTTCTTCTGTTCTGTACCGGACATAAGGAGTGATTTATCAATGAGATACTTCGGGCACTGACTCGGACAATCTTGTCAGTAACCTGCCGCCGCAAAAGGGCAATTCAGGAATAGAGAGAGCAAGGGTTAGATGGCCGCAAAGGCTATGAATTTACTGCTGGCCAGCTTGCCGCAGCCATATCGTGACTCCTTCGTCTCGCGACTGAAGCCCGTATCGTTACCCCTCAGAACTGCGTTGTATGAGCCGGAAGAGACCCCGAAGTACGCTCATTTCATTACATCCGGCGTAGCCTCCATTGTGAGCAATATGGCCGACGGCTCCACTGCCGAGGTGGGCATATGGGGGAATGAAGGGCTGGTAGAGAGCTTTCACCTGCTAGGGCAGGCCCGGGTTCCGAACCGCTGTTTTATGCAGATGGAAGGCACCGCGCTGCGCATGCCCTTCAAGGAACTGCAGACTGAGTTCAACCGCTCAGAGGCACTGCACCACGCCATCCTGCAATGCGTACAAAGCCAGGGCTTCATTCTGGGGCAGTTAGCGGCATGTAACCGGCTGCACGATGCCGAACAGCGGCTGGCACGCTGGCTGCTGATGGTGCGCGACCGCGCCAATGGCGATACCTTCCACCTGACGCAGGAGTTTATGGCAACCATGCTGGGAGCGCGCCGCACCACCGTGACCCTGGTGGCAGGAACGCTGCAGCGCCAGAACCTCATCCGCTACAGCCGTGGATCCATCACCATCCTGGATCCAAAAGGGCTGGAGAAGGCATCGTGCGAATGCTACGCAACGGTACGCAATCTCTATCTCAATTTCTATCGCTGATTCATTCCACAAGAGCAAATCGGCATAGGGGGGAGAGTCGCCTCTCCTCCCCTGCCACACCACCGGACATGCGGGTCCGCATCCGGCGGTTCGGACGGATTGAGCTAAGGACCAGTGAACAACCTGGGGACACCAAGCTTGTCGAAGTACGCGTTTGGAAGCGCATAGCTCAGAGCGGGGCTGTTGGCGATGTGCCATGGACCGTGAACGCTCCCGGCGGTTTGGGCAGCCAGGTCTTTGCTCACTCCCAGAGCACACAGCTTGGCGAACCGCACCTTGCCGCGTTTCCACTGCTTCCAGATCATGGATCGCAACCTTCGCCGTATCCATGGGTCCAGATTCCTAAACACCGAGGGCGTCTGCGAGAAGCCGAAGTAGCTCTTCCAGCCGCGTAAATAGCTGGCCAGTTCCTTCGTCATCCGCTCGATACTGATACCCCGAGTCCGGCCCGTAAGTTCCCGCACCTTCTGCTTGAAGCGCACCAGGGCCTTGGGGGCGATACGCCGCTTCGGCTCTTTTGCGCCGGTAAAGCTGAAGCCGAGGAACTTACGGTCCACCGGTCGAGCCACTGCGCTCTTCTGCTCATTGACCTTGAGTTTGAGACGCCGCTCGATGAAGCCGGTAATGCTCCGCTTCACCCGCTCCCCTGCCCGCCGGCTGCGAACGTAGATGTTGCAGTCGTCCGCATACCGCACGAAGCAGTGCTTGCGCCGTTCCAGTTCCCGATCAAGTTCGTCGAGCACAAGGTTCGACAGCAGTGGCGATAACGGCCCGCCTTGCGGCGTGCCCTCATCCACCGGACTCACCAGCCCGTTCTCCATCACCCCCGCGGTGAGGAACGCTCGAATCAGCTTGAGCATCCTCTTGTCCGCAACCCGCCGCGCTACGGCTGCCATCAGCTTGTCGTGGTTGACCCGGTCGAAGAACTTTTCGAGATCCAGATCAACCACCCAGCGGCGACCTTCGGCTATGTACTGCTGCGCCTTAGCTACTGCCTGATGTGCCGAGCGTCCGGGCCGGAACCCGTGACTGTGTTCGGAAAACTCCGCGTCCCATCTGCCTTGCAGGACTTGCATCACCGCTTGCTGAACCATGCGATCCAGCACCGTCGGGATGCCCAGCTGACGCACCCCTCCGTCCGGCTTGGGTATCTCTACCCGCCTCACCGGATGCGGCTTGTAAGTCCCACTCAGCAGTTGCTCCCGGATGGCTGGCCAGTGCTCCTTCAAGTAGGCAGATAGATCATCGACCGTCATGCCGTCGATGCCCGGACTGCCCTTGTTGGACTTCACTCGCTTAAAAGCCTGCAGGCAGTTCTCTCGCCCGCAGACCTCTTCCATCAGTTGATCATGATTAGCCGGGCTTTCGATCATGCGCTTCGCCGTGGGCGTTTCGGACCCTTCGCCAGGAGCCATCGGAGCTTCACTCCTCTCCTCCTCGCCGAAGGCCAGCCGAAGCTGGTTGTTCTGCCGCTTGATGCCCATCGATTCGCGCCGCCTACTTGCCCCTTCCTTCCGTTTGGGCCTTCGCCGCTTGCGCAACTACTATGCCCGCTGCTGACTTCTGCCGCACGATCAGAGCGGATCGCTCCACCCTCAGTCCCGATTCCGGGACATGCGACAGACCTCCCGAGGTAAGTTCAACCGCCTTCAACGCGCAACCGCCGAATTTACAACCAGCACCCTTGATGGATATGGACTTCGCGGTCCTTTGCCCGCTCGTCCGGCGCCGTATGCCTCATATCCGGTTCTTGTCCATCGGCTCGCGTCTTTGCTCCACGCTGCTTCCAGACCTCGCCTCGCGACGATGCCCTGGCGCTTCGCTATCACTTCTCCTCCATCAGGATGTGAAGGGGACTTCCACCCCAAAGCTGTTAAACATGCTCGGCACACAAAGAAAAGGGCCCGCAGGTTCGCGAGCCCTTGATTCGTTTGGTGCGCCGAGTTCTAGTGGATACCGTTGATGGTCTGGCGAACACGGTCTGCAACCGGCTTCGGTAGCGGAGCGTAGGTCATACCGGCAGCCTCAGACTCACCTTTATCGAGCATCCAGTGCAGGAAGTCATTCAGCACTTTGCCCTTCCGCGGGTCATCCGACTTGACCGGAATCAGCAGCCAGGTGAAGGACGAGATGGGGTAGGAAGCCGGACCTGCTGCATTGGTAATGGATACGCGGTAATCCGCAGGCATGTTCTTTGAGGCGGCCGCAGCAGCAGCCGTTACGCTCTCGGTAGACGCCTTCACGAACTTGCCGGATGAGTTCTTCACGTTGCCGTACGACATCTTGTTTGAAGCGGCATAGATCAGCTCAACGTAGCCCATGCTGAAGGGAGTGCTGCGCACCATGCCGGCTACGCCTTCATTGCCCTTCTGGCCAAAGCCGATGGGCCAGCGAACCGAGGTGCTCTTGCCCACCTTAGACTGGAAATCAGAGCTGATCTTGCTGAGAAAATCCGTGAAGATGTAGGTGGTGCCGGAACCGTCAGCACGGTAGACGGGAAGGATCTGGTGATCCGGGAAGCTAACTCCGGGATTGTCCTTCGCGATGCGGGCATCGTTCCAGCGGGTGATGTGGCCGAGGTAGATGTCTGCAATCACATCAGGCGAGAAGTTGAGGTCGCGGTTGACACCGGGAATGTTATAGACCGGGACGACTGCGCCGAGCACGGTGGGGATATGGACCAGCTTGATTTTGGATTCCGCAAGCTGCTGATCGGTCATGGGGCCGTCAGAGGCGCCGAAGTCCACGATCTTTTGCGACACCTGGCGAATGCCGGCGCCCGACCCCTGCGACTGGTAGTTAATCTGAACGCCGGGATGCGATGCGCTGTACTCGCTGAACCAGCGCGAGTAGATGGGATTCGGGAAGGTTGCGCCGGCGCCGGTCAGATTCTGCGCGCCTGCGGTAGCCGCCATACCAGCCAGCAAAAGTACGGAAAAAAGCTTCATCTTCATCGATCTCTCCTGTGAGCTTCACTTCGTGTGATGAGCCACCCGGTCATGGGGTGGCCCATCGTTTTCTGGAACTCTTGTCAGCTGCGTACTACGGAATGTAATAGCGCAGGCTGGTAAATACCATGTTGTTGTTGCCAGCCGGGCTGGATGTTGCGGCCGGCGTGTTGTAAGCCGAACCTGCCGTCACCGTTCCCGCCCAGGCATTGCGCTGCAGGAAGCTATAAGCGACGTTCACCTGTACGCGGCCCTTGGGGCCATTATAGAAGCGATATATCACACTGGCTGTACCTTCCAGCAGTGCACGCGTGGCTGCGGAGCAGCTACCGGCACTGGCAGGATTGTAGCCGACCGTGCCGCCTGCAGTGGGGGGGAGCTCGGTATAGCAACCCGCCACGTTGTTCGAGACAGGTGCATAACCTACGAGCTTTGTGCCGGTATCGTATACGGTGCGCTGCGCATACTCGCCGCCGCCGTAGCCATAGATATCAAGCTTCGGAGTGGGGTGGAATTCGAGCGATAGGAGACCCTGCGTGCCGCGGATGAGCGCCAGAGTTCCGTCCGGATGCACGGTGCTGTCAGGCAGTGTGGCAGTGCCGTAGCGGTCAACGCCATCTCCCGTCAGGCCATGCACTCCAAGCGTGAAGTACTTGGACATGGGGACGTGAGCGTTGAAGAAGATTCCACCGCCGGTCTTGGTGCTGTTGTAAGCGCCAGCAGCCGAGGCCGGAGTAGCGGTGCCATTGGGGTATACGCGGTCGCGGAAGAAACGGGCAAGGCCGCCGATTTCAAAGTGGCCGTACTTTGGATCGAACGACGCCTTCACAATGAGATCAGGAGCGACGTTGTTTGAGTAGTTTCCGTTGAAGGCATTGAAGAGACCACCGCTGGTGCCTGCGTTGCCGAAGAAAAAATTGTTATTGGCGTTGGTCGCGCTGAATATATTCTGCGCACTTTCCAGAGCGACGGCATAGGTGGCGATGCCCTGCTTCAGTGCGAACCGCAGGGTTGCCTGACGTGCCCAGCTAAAGCCGATGACGTATTGCGCATCGGGCGTCTGCGGCAGCACTTCAGAGCGCGCATCGGTTCCGGTCTTGTCTTCCGTTACCAGCGACCAGGTTTGGCCACCGGTGATGGTGAAGCCGTTGGTGAAGGCCATCTGACCGAAGAACTGACGTTGACGGAATACATAGCTGTTGCTCTGGTTATCGTTTGAGGTTGTACCGGAGCCCAGGAAGTCACCCTCGAAGTAGCCGGTGAGGGCGACTTTGGAAAGCTTGCCCTGCACCAAAACGCCGAGACGCGACTGGCGAGCGCTCATATTGAACTCGCTGGTGTTGTACTGGGCCGCGCCCGGGAAGAGCGTGGAGTTGAACGGCGTGTTGACGTCAGAGTTCAGCGAGCGTTGGCGCCAAACAGACTCTGCCGCGAAGAAGCCGATGGGCGTAATGGTGACGCCCTTGTAGCGCAATGCAGTGGGCGAATCAATATCTGCACTGAGATTGGCCTGATTGGTGACGATGGTCTCAGTGATGCCTGCGGTGCTGGCCTTGAGGTCAGTCACGCTGGATGAGATATCGTCAACCTTGCTGGCGGTAGCGGCCGAACTGCTGCTGGCCTGGGCTGCGGCTGCGGCTGCAGCGGCTGCCTGGGTCTGCGCATCGGTTGCAGCCTGCGTGGCTGAGGCTGCCTGTTGACCACTGGAAGCAGCTTGCGACTTCAGAGCGTCAATTTCGCTCTGCTGCTTCTGCAGTTGTTCGCGAAGCAGGCGAAGTTCTTCGCTGCTGGTGTCGGCCTTTTTATGTGATTTTGCGGCCTTGGTGGGCGTCTTGGCGTCCTGGGCAGACTGGGCACCGGCGGTGACGCAAACTGCGGCGGCCAGAACTGCAGTCAACATGCTGATACGTTTCATCGTTCCTCGTAACGGACCGGCTAAGTGGCTGGGCCTACGGGCAAAATTCCGCGCAGGTTCAACTGTTCTTGCCAGATGTGTCCGTTAGGAGTGATGGTCGCAACTCAGTATGAACGTTTGGAGAATGCTCTGTGAATGGAAGGTAAATTATGCAGCGCCCATGTGCGAAACAGGGCACATGGGCGCTGCGGGTTCTGGATTGATAGAGCCGCGCATTGCGCTTTAGAAGTGGAAGCCCACCTCCGCCGTCATGGAACGAGGCGTTACATAGTGGGTTCCGCTGAAGGTAGAAAGGAAGTTATACAGTCCGTATTGGTTGGCCAGGTTGATGACCGTAAGCCGCGCCGAGAACTGCCGCTTCTGCCCGTGAAAGAGATTGTCCTGCCCAAGCGAGAGGTCAAACAGGTTGCGCGGCTTCACCCGTGGAGGATTGTGGTCGTCATTCTCTGTGCCGGGTGCGGGGATATCAACCAATGACGAGGTAAGCTGCGAAGCATAGCAAGCAGCATACTGGACACCAGCATATTGAACGCCAAGCGCGTGCGTTGGCGTAGCCTTATCGCCGTTGCAGATGAGACCGGCCTGAAACTCTTCATCTGCAGTCAGCTTGCTGAGATCGATGGCGGGCTGGCCGCCGAGCGTGGTGGATCGCGGACAATCATTGCCCGGCCCGATGCCGTAGCACGGCACTTGACCCGCGACGTTGCCGGAGTCAAAGCGCCAGTTGAAGCCAAGCCAGGTACCTTTCGCAGGACCATGCTTCAGCGTGTATTGCAGATGCGTGGTCTGGTTGAACTTTTCATCGTGATCAATGCGGAACGGGCCGGGCACCTGGCCGACCGTGGTTCCCAGACCACCGATCTGCGGCGAGAAGAACCGCGCCGCCACACTGGACAGGGTGACAAACGCGGTGAAGCCGTGCGTCTCAGTAAGATTCAATCCGATTGCGAAGCCGGGGATCTTGGCATTCTTCCACTCGATCGGGAAGGTTACCGGGGTAGCACCCAGAACGCTGAAGTCGTAGCCATTATGGGTGTACTTCCAGATGTACTCACCGTTGAAGACCAGGTGTTTGCCAAACTGCTGCTGCAGACCGGCGTGGAACTCATTGCGCTGGCTGGGATTGAAGTTTGACGGCACACACGGAATCAGGTCAGCGATGACCGCAGAGTTGCAGCCGCGGCTTGAGAGCACAAGGTTCTCGTTGAATGGCGTCTCCATGGTGCGCGCGTAGCTTATGCGCAGGATTGTGCTGCTGGGCTTGACGTTGTAAGCGATACCGACACGAGGCTCCGGCATGCGCGCCACGGAGAGCGCGTTGTACAGATCGCCGCGCAGTCCAAGGCTGAAGACGAAGTTGCCCTTGGTGATGGCATCCTGCACATAGAGCGAGAGCAGTTTCACATCAGTATGACCGAGGAACCCATAGACGGTTGAGCTGTTATAGCTGCAGCCGTTGCCCGTGGAGATTGTGCGCGTGAGGTCATAGCAGATCAGCAGCGGGATGAAAGGATTGGTCGCATTGGGATTGGCCGCAACGTTTTGCTGATAGCCGGCGGGTACACATTGTGAGATCAGGTTATAGCCGGGGATGGGGTTGCCGCCGGCGTCGATGCAGGGCGAGTTGAGAGTGGGATCGACGATGCCGAGGTAATCATTCTCGTTGAGGAACGTCTGCTGGTAGGTGACGCCGGCCTTCGCATTATGAGCGCCACGGACATAAGAATAGTCGGCACGCAGACCGGCATTGGTCAGGGTGCGGTACTGGCGGAGGGACTCCTGCTGGATAGGCCCGTTATCAGCGAAAGGGTTATTCGACGGGTAGTAATTGTAGGCATCACGGCGCACCCAGGCGCCAACGTTGGCCACGGCGTAGTTGTTGACGACGCGTGTGAGCGTGGGCGCAACATCCAGCGTACCGATCTGCGAACGCTGGTCCTCGGGACCCACGGGATTGTGCGCAAGCGGGTCCAGCACACCTGCGTTCAATGTGTCATACGAATTAGGCGTCTGGAACCAGGATCGCGAATACTGCACATCGGTATGCAGTGATGTGGCCTTCGAGAGTTGCAGATCACCGCGATCAAAGACGTTCTCTTCATTGCCATGGTCATGGAAGACGGCAAACTCCGCAGGATCCAGGAAGCGACCGGTTTGCAGGCCGTCAACCGCAATGAAATTGCCCCACTTTGCCGCACCGATTGCGAGTGATGCAGCCAGCGTGGACGTGCCAAAGGTTCCATAGCTGGCGGTGATCTCGCCGTGCGGAGAGGTCACGCCCTGCCCGCTGCGGGTTGTGATGACAGCGACCAGCGATGTTTTTTCGCCGTACTCAGCCGTGGGCGCGCCGGAGATTACTTCCAGCGACTGCACAGCATCTGACGGAATCTGGTTGGAGAAGACCTTGCTCTGCTGGTCAGTAATGGGCTGTCCATCCAGGTAGAACGCATTCTCCGCATGGTCGCCCAAGCCGTGGAACAGGCCATTGGAATCTGCCGAAACACCCGGCGTGGTGAGCGTAATGATGGAACTGAGCGAAGACGTTGCACTCTCAACCGGGAGCTGGTCGATCATGACGCGATCAAGATCGGTATGGAAGGATGAATCTGTCTCGATCAAGTCGCCGCCTGCCTCCACCGTAACCGTGGTGTTGCTGGTGATGGTGAGCGCCAGGGTGACACGGGCGGGTACGGCAGAACGCAGCACCAACGGCTGCGAGATGCTATTAAATCCGGGCGCGGACGCGCTGAGGCGGTATTGGTCAAACGGAATATTGGTGAGCGAGAAACCGCCGTCGCCGCCGGTCACTACGCTACGGGTGAAGCCGCTGGCAGCATTGGAAAGCGTGACATTGGCCCCGGTAACGGCTGCGCCGCTGGGGTCAGTCACGTAGCCCGTAACCGTGCCGGCGGTTCCGGACGCCTGTACCGATTGCGGCGGCGGGACAGCGGACGGCGCCGATTCAGCGCGCAACAATGTGATTGAAAATACTGTGGCCAGCGCAATGAAAGCAGCGCTGCGTTGGAATCTGGACATCTGTCCCTCCTGATGTGGCTTGCCTGACTATGGATGGTCCATTGCGTTGAAACGCAATGGCTCGCGACAAATAGTTAGATGGCTGCGAGACAGGCTGGAGGAGGGCGGGTAAATAGAGCAAAGACGGAGGGGCGGGTGCCATGCAGTGCGCTTGCGGGGCGTACCACGGCAGATGCAAAGGCAAAGACAACCAGCAACGCGGCGATGGGAGCCGTCTGGACCACGACATGGGCCGTAGCACAGAGCGCGCAACCGGCATGCTCGCCATCCGCATGGCTGTGGGTCAGCTCTACCGTGGCTGAAGCAACCACCAGCACAACACAGAGCAGCGCCAGGATAATTCTCCAGGGGCTACGGCCGGGCGCGCTTGGGCGGTTAAATCTCATCTTCTAAATCATAACTGATTCTCAGTAGTGCCATAAAAAGTGCGCCCAATTGCAGCTTTTGCTCAAGAGAATCAACTAGCTCCCGGGCGTTTCCGTTTTTGGGAATTCCGGATGGATTTTATCTGCTGAAATAGCCCGAATCTATTGGTTTTAATGATTAAGACGTCGCAATTTTAAGAATAAAATAGCAAAAGTGAATACCACCAAGAAGAACCCTACCTTTGCAGAATCGCTGGACCGCCTAGCCCAGGTTGCGGTACGTGTCGGTCTGGGCATTGAGCCTGGACAGACCCCGCCGCAAGAATTACTGATCTCAGCACCCATTGAGGCGCTCGACCTGGTGCGCCTGGTCACCGAGCACGCTTACAAATCAGGCGTGCTGCTGGTATCCCCTTACTTCTCGGATGATGAATGCATCCTGGCGCGCTACCGCTTTGGGCGCGATGAAAGTTTTGACACCACTTCAGTATGGCTGGCAGATGCGCTGCATGCTGCATTTAGGGGCAACGCTGCCCGGCTGGCCGTTTCCGGCGGCAATCCGGCGCTGCTTGCGGGGCAGGATCAGTCAAAGATAGCCCGTGCCAGCAAAGCTGCGTCGCAAGCCTCCAAGCCGGCCATGGAGATGATTACGCGGCACGATATCAACTGGGGCATTGTCGCCAGTGCTACCCCGGAATGGGCGGCGCTGGTCTTCCCGGAAGATTCACCGGAAGCAGCACTGGAAAAATTATGGGATGCTATCTTTGCCGCATCGCGCGTGTATGAAGATGATCCCATTGCTGCGTGGAAACTGCACTCGCAACAATTGAAACTGCGCTCGAAAATGCTGAATGGCAAGAACTATACTGCCCTGCGCTATACCGGGCCGGGAACCAACCTGGAGATTGGGCTGGCCGATGAACACAAATGGCTCGGCGGTGGGGGCAAAGCAAACAATGGCATCAGTTGCATGCCGAATATTCCAACGGAAGAGGTCTTCACCACACCGCACAAGTATCGAGTGAACGGCACGGTGCGCAGCACCAAACCGCTTTCGCACCAGGGCACGCTGATCAAGGACATCGAGGTGCGCTTTGAAGCCGGCTGCATTGTGGATGCAAAGGCGAGCGAGGGGCAGGAAGCGTTTCAGCGATTGATCGATACCGACGAAGGAGCGCGGCGGCTAGGCGAAGTGGCACTGGTGCCGCACTCCTCACCCATCTCAGCGAGCGGCCTGCTCTTCTTCAATACCCTCTTCGACGAGAATGCAGCAAGCCACATTGCGCTGGGGCAGGCTTACAGCTCCTGCATCCGTGGCGGCGACATGCTGGAGCCCGAACAACTTGCGGCCAGGGGCGCGAACGAAAGCCTGATCCATGTGGATTGGATGATAGGTTCGGACAAGATCGATGTGGATGGCGTGACCCAAACCGGGGGGGTAGAGCCGCTGATGCGCAAGGGTGAATGGGTAACAGCGGTATAGGTTGCCGGGTCACACGATTCTGACAAACAGCATATAAGCGGTCACGGTGGTTACAACCACTATCCACGACGGCAGCTTCCACCAGACCAGCATGGCAAAGGCCAGCAGAGCGAAGCAGAAATCGCTTGGCCGGTGGATGGTGAAGCTCCATAGCGGATGGACGAAGGCTGCAAACAGTATGCCCACAACACTGGCGTTGATGCCCCGCAGCGCTGACTGCATGGCCAGGTTATGCCGGAAGGTGCTCCAGAACGGCAGCACCGCAGCCATGGCCAGCATGCCCGGCGCGAAGATTCCGATCAGCCCCAGCAGACCATAGAGCAGCGAGCTGGAAGCCGAGTGCATGGCTGCGCCAAGATAAGCGGCGAAGGCAAAGAGCGGGCCGGGCAATGCCTGGGCTGCACCATATCCTGCAAGAAAAACCGGCTGCGTGACCCAGCCGGGTGCAACCACTGCATCCTCCAGGAGCGGAAGAACGACGTGGCCGCCGCCAAACACTAACGCACCGCTGCGATAGAACGCGGCGAAGACCTGAAGCGCCTGAGCGTGCGTACTATGTGCAAGCAGTTGCGGCACCACCAGCAGAAGGAAGAAAACACCTGCTGCAATCATCCCTGCTCTTCGCGATAGATGCAGCACAAAGGGTTCGCTGTTCTTGTGCATTGAAGTGCGGCAAAATTGCAGACCGGCTGCAGCGCCGAAACTGATCGCGATGAGCGTGGCAAAATGCGTCGGCAGGAAGAGCACAATACACGCACCGGCTACGGCTATCGCCAGTCGCAAAGCATTCGGCGCCAGCGAACGTTGCATGGTGAGTATTGCCTGGGCGACTACCGCCACCGCAACAATCTGCAATGCATGCAACAGCGCGGCGCCGGCACTGCCAGAGAGAAAGGAGTGCCCGTAGGCGGCTGCAAGCATGAGCGCTGCTGACGGCAACGTGAAACCAATCCACGCAGCCAGCCCACCGAGCCATCCGGCGCGCACCACTCCGAGTGCGAACCCCGTCTGGCTGCTGGCTGGACCGGGCAGCGACTGCGCGATTGCGATGATTTCAGCGAAGGTGCTTTCACTGCACCAGCGGCGACGCTCGATGAGTTCCTTGCGAAAGTAACCGAAATGCGCAATGGGGCCGCCGAACGATGTGCAGCCAAGGCGCAGAAATACCAGCAGCACTTCCAGAAAGGAGGCCCGTGGCTGCGGCTTCATCGTGCCTCCGCAGAAATCAGTGAACAACCGTGCATCACATCACTCTCCTGCATCGCGCGATAGCAACAAAATACTATGGCACAGTGAATATTGGTGGAATTTCCAGCAGGCGGCGGTTTACTTTGCCCCGCTATTCTTTGCCGGCAGCTCGCTGACGATCTTGCCAGCGGGAACTTCCAGCCCTCGCTGTTCTTCCCAGCCCGGCAGTTCCAGCGATCCGGTGATGAGGCGGACCCCATCCTTGAAGCTGAGATAGGTCCACGCCCATTCGCGGAAGACGCTGAGGCGGTTGCGGAAACCAATCAGGAAGAAGATGTGCACCAGCAGCCAGATGAGCCATGCGGAGAAGCCGCTGAGATGGGCCTTGAACGGCCATGCCACGCGGGCCACAGCAGCTTTGCGTCCAATGGTAGCAAGATCGCCTTTATCAAAATAATGGAAGTCAGTCCGCTGGCGCCCGGCAAGATCGGCTGCGATCAATCGCGCGGCGTGGTCGCCCATCTGCATGGCAGGCTGGGCTACACCCGGAACCTGGTGGCCATCCTGCTCCACATGCGCCAGATCGCCGCAGACGAATATCTCCGGATGCCCCGCAGGATTCAGATGGGAATCCACCAACACGCAGCCGCGACGGTCTGTCTCAAATCCCAGTAATCTACCCAGCGGAGAAGCCTGCACACCGGCCGCCCACAACGTGACCGTAGCCGGAATCTTCTCTGTGCCGATGTAAACCGCACCAGGCTCAATTGCCGTCACATGCGCACCGGTACGAACTTCCACATCAAGTGCGCGCAATTGTTCCACAGCCTTCTGGCGCAGGTCTTCGGGATATGCCGCGAGAATACTGGGAGAGCCTTCGAGAATGAGCACGTGAGCGCTGGATGGATTGATATGGTGAAAGTCGCGCGCCATGTAGAGCTTTGCGATATCCGAGATAGCACCCGCAAGTTCCACGCCGGTAGGGCCGCCGCCAATGATAATAAAATCCAGCGCGGGGTGGATGCCGGTCTCTACCATCTGCCGCTCCGCCAGCTCGAACGCAAGCAGAACGCGGCGGCGAATCTCAATGGCATCTTCGATCGTCTTCAGGCCGGGAGCAAGCGCGGACCACTCGTCATGGCCGAAGTAGGAGTGCGTGGACCCGGTAGCGACGATCAGGTAGTCATACATCAGTTGCACGCCGGAGCGCAGATTCACGCGCTGCTGTGCGGTATCGAAGCCCACGACCTCATCCATGAGCACTTCAATGTTCGGGTAGGCACGCAACATGGTGCGAATGGGTTGCGCGATGTTAGCCGGTGAGAGCACCGCGAGTGCGACCTGGTAGAGAAGCGGCTGGAAGGTGTGGTGGTTCCGGCGGTCGATGATGGTGACGTCGACCGCCATATTCTTCAGGCCAAGCGCGGCATGAATACCGGCAAAGCCTCCGCCGATGATGACGACACGTTTGCGCTCGGGTGCGGGCATGCGTTCGTTCCTCTGTGGGTAACTCCATTCATTGGATGCAGATGGAGGGCGGAAGAACCTTCCGGCGGAAAACCAGTTTGCCTATATCTCAGGATAGAAATCAAAAAAAGCGTCAATACTATGCCGCAGCTGGGCTTCAATCTGCTCGCGGCTACCCTCCAGCACGTGCATGGTGACGTGCGCCTGATTGCCATTCTTCAAATCCACGGGGGCCTCGCCAACCTGTACAACCTCGTCCGCGGGGAGTAAACGCATGCCATAAACCAGGGTCAGATTTGCCATATCTCCATTCTAGCCTTGCGTCCTTTTGCCGAATTTTGACTCCAATACTCACAGCCCTGCGTAGCGGCGGCACCCCCCTTGAGCCGTTACAATGGAGAACGACCATGCCAGACACGAATCCCGCGAACCAACCCATCCAAGACGTCGTCATCCTGGGGACCGGCTGCGCCGGCCTTACCGCTGCTATCTACTGCGCCCGCGCCAACCTTAATCCATTGGTGCTTGAGGGCCATGAGCCCGGCGGGCAGCTCTCCATCACCACGCTGGTTGAGAACTTTCCCGGCTGGCCTGAGGGCGTACAGGGGCCGCAGCTGATTGAGAACATGAAGCAGCAGGCCACGCGTTTTGGCGCAGTGATGCGCATGGGGCACCTGGATGCCGCACACCTGGGCAAGCACCCCATTGAGCTGCATGTGGGCCACGAGATTATCTGCACGCGCACGCTCATCATCGCGAGCGGCGCCAGCGCACGCTGGCTGGGCCTGCCCTCTGAACAGGCGCTGATTGGCCACGGCGTTTCAAGCTGCGCTACCTGCGACGGATTTTTCTTCTCCGGCAAGGAGATTGCGGTAATCGGCGGCGGTGACTCTGCCATGGAAGAGGCGCTGTTCCTGACCCGCTTTGCCTCCAAGGTCACGCTGGTCAATCGCAGCGAAAACTTCCGTGCGTCCAAGATCATGCTGGACCGCGCCGTGGCGCACCCGAACATTGAGTTCATTACCAATACCACGGTGGAAGAAGTGCTGGGCGTAGAAGACAAGGACGTTAAGGGGCTGCGGCTTAAGAATCGCAAGAACGGCGCCGAGAGCATTCTGCCGGTCACCGGCATGTTCCTGGGAATTGGGCATGAACCGAACGCCACCATGTTCAAGGGGCAGATTGACCTGGACGCGGATGGCTACATCAAGACGCAGCACAATGTCTTCACTACGCTGGACGGGCAGGTACTGCCGTCAGTATTTGCATGCGGCGACGTGCAGGACCGCCGTTACCGCCAAGCCATTACGGCAGCGGGATCGGGCTGTATGGCGGCGCTTGAGGTGGAGAAGTACCTTGAGGAGCACGGACACTGAATCCCTGCTCAGTTATGGCTCATTTCAGGCTAAATAGCACAAAAAAACCTTAAAGTTGAAACTCCGCGACCGCTGCCGGGTCTAATTCAGTACAGTCCCGTTTTGCGTTGCTGCAATCTCAGTTCCTTGTCAGGAAAATTACTTGTATAAATTCAATCTCTTGCTGTGTCTGCTCTGCGCCACGACTGTTTCATCTCATGCCCAGCAGGCTGCACTGCCCGACGCACCCACGCCACAATTCGAGGTCGCAAGCCTGGCCCCTGCCGATGCATGGGCGTCGCGGTCCACAAGTACGAGCCAGCAAGACACATCCAGCGAGAAGGAAGGCACCATCAAGCGTCCGCGGTGCACACCGCAGATGCCCTGTGTAGCTGGAGAGCAGCCGAAGCGCATTCTTGGCATCATGCCAAACTACCGCGCCGTGTCCGCCGGTTCACATCCTCCGCCGCCAACCATAAAGCAAAACTTCAGGGTCGCGACGCACCAGGCCTTCGATTACTCTTCTTTCTTCTTTCTCGCCATCACCTCCAGCATCGCCGACGCAGAGGATGCGCACCCTTCGCTCGACACCTACAATGGCGGCAACGCACCGCTCTGGGCGTATACTTGGCGCGGCTTCCTGGACAAGACGGATGGAAACTACCTGGCAGCATTCGTTCTGCCCACCATCCTGCACGAGGACACGCGCTACTACGCGGTTGGTTCCGGCTCAAAATGGAAGCGGCTGGAATACTCTGCATCGCGCGTCGCGATCGCACGCACGTATGGCGGACGAACAACGCCGAATCTCGCCGGGCTGGGCGGGAAGGTGGCGGCACAGGCGATCTCGCCTTATTACTATCCGCCAGGGTCATCGCCCTTTGGCGTGCTGGCAACAAAGTTTGGCTATGCCTGCGCCCGCGATATCGGCTTCACCGTGTTTCGCGAGTTCTACCCGGACATTGCCATTCACGTACTGCACCGGCATCCGTAAACCGCGAGCCTAGAACTTGTGGAACATGAAGAATGCACCGCTGACCAGGAAACAAAAGGCGACGGCATGGTTCCAATGCAGCCGGTCTCCAAAGTAAAAGACAGAGAACACGCCGAAGACGGAGAGCGTAATGACCTCCTGGATCACCTTAAGCTGGTCCGGGGAGAACGTGCGCGCACCAATGCGGTTGGCCGGCACCTGCAGGCAGTATTCAAAGAGGGCGATTCCCCAACTAATTAAAATGACTTTCCACAGCGAAGTCTGCCTGTACTTGAGGTGCCCGTACCAGGCAAAGGTCATGAAGATGTTAGAGCCGATCAGAAGCAGGACTGTCCACATAGAGGAATTAGATGCGAATCTTTCGGAGATAAGCCGCGGCAAACGGCTGATATTTCTTTCCATGGTAGCGGATGCGGTAGGCTTGCAGTGATGTCAATTGCAGAGAATATCGTGCAGGTGCGGCAGGCGATTGGCGCGGCCTGCGAGCGGGCCGGGCGCAGCGAGCGCGATGTGGCACTAATGGCCGTGAGCAAGACGCATCCGGCGGCCGCGCTGCGTGAAGCCTACGCTGCAGGCATCCGGCTATTCGGCGAAAACAAGGTGCAGGAATTTCAGCAGAAATCGGCTGAGCTGGCAGAGATGCATGGTGCACAATTCGCCCTGATCGGGCATCTGCAATCCAATAAAGCCGCCAAAGCCGCGGAGTTGTTCCACGCTATCCACGCCGTCGATTCGTTGAAGCTCGCCGAGCGGCTGAATGCGGCCGCGCTGAAGCTGGGCAAGACGCTCACCGTGCTTATTGAGGTGAAGCTTTCCAGCGAAGAGAGCAAGCACGGCATCTCGCCCGGCGCAATCAATGAGATTCTGCATGCGACGCCTTTGCTGCCGGCGCTGGATGTGCGCGGGCTGATGACGGTTCCACCGTTCTTTGACGATCCGGAAGAAGCTCGCCCTTACTTCCGGCAGCTGCGTGAATTACGTAATTCGCTGGCCGCAGTGCACCCGCAAAGTCCGCTGCCGGAACTCTCCATGGGCATGTCGCACGATTTCGCTGTAGCGATTGAAGAGGGTTCCACCTGCGTACGCATTGGGACGGCGATCTTCGGTGTGCGCGATTACGCTGCACAGAATCCGGCATGACCGCACTCCCCATTGCCGACAGCAAAGACGGCGCACTCTTCAGCGTGCGGGTACATCCCGGCGCGCGGAAGAGCGGCATCACCGGCATTCACGCTGATGCGTTGAAGATCTCGCTCTCCACGCCACCGGTCGATGGGCGCGCCAATGAGGCGTTGATCGAGTTCATCGCAAAGTGGCTGGGAGTGACCCGCGCCGCCGTGGTGATTGTGAGCGGTCAGCATGCGCGCAGCAAGCGGGTACGCGTGACCGGCGTTGCCGCCACCGAGGTACAGGCAGCCATCGAACAAGTCCTCTAAAATTCCATCATGCCCGTCGCCGTGCTTACGCTGGAACTCGCGATTGAACATGCCACCTCGCTGAAAGACCGGCGGCAAGTCGTTCGCTCGCTCAAGGACAAACTGCGCCATAGCTTCAACATCTCCGTCAGCGAACTGGATGACGCCACGCTCTGGAACCGGGCGACGCTCGGCGTGGCAGCCGTCTCAGCCTCCCGCGACTACCTGACCGGGCAGATGGAACTGGTGGAAAAGGCAGCGCGGGGCCTTTGTGTGGGGCTGGGAGCTGAAATTCTGGACTGCTTCTGGTCGTTTGCCGAGGGTGAAACCGGCTGAGCGGCGCGGTCACGAAACATTTACACTAGTGAGATGGAACAGCGTGGGCGTACATATCATCGCAACCGGGTAGCCCGGACCTTCTCAGAAGAGATTGGCGCCATGCTTGAGGGCGAACTCTCTGACCCGCGCATTGCACCCTGTTACGTATCAGAGGTGGTACTGGCGCCGGGCGGTAAATCTGCCCGCATCTTCATCCAGGTAAACGGCGGAGAAAAGGAAGAGGCAGATACCCTTGCCGCCCTGATGGCCGCGCGCGGGTTCATCAAGCACACCTTGCTGGAACGCATGGGTGTGCGCCATGTGCCCGATCTCAGTTTCCAGATCGACCGTTCGGCGAAGATCGAATCGCGCATGGACGAGTTGCTGGGCCGGGTGAAGAAGCGCAGTGACAAGCTCGCCGCCAAAGCAGCCGTGTCAGACGCAGCCGCCTCAACCAAGTAAGAACCTGCTCCTGGCTGAGGGCCGTGTGCAGAGCACACTATCTGCTTCCAATTCCTGGCAGGGCGATATAACTTGGTCGGACGGAATGTTTCCGGCAATTCCCTCCCCCAACGGTTTAGAGGTAAGTGGTATTTTCTGTTAACCTGATACAGACCAATGACATCGGACATCCCACCCGCTTCGCTGGCCATCCGTGAGCCTAGAGTGATTGTTACGTGAGCCCATCACCGCACAGCAATAGACACAGCGCATTCTTCGCATCCCTGCCGGAGAAATTCTCGCCCACGGCAATGTGGGAAATGCTGGTGCTGGTGGTGCTGACCGCGTTTTTTCTCCTGTACGGGCTGGTGCCGCTGTTTGGCGGCGCCCAGCTTGGGCTGGTAGGCGCTGACGAGCCGCGCTATGCACAGATTGCCCGCGAAATGCTGGACGCGCATAACCACGGATGCGATGCGTTACATGCCCAGATTGTGCCGCACAGCCTCGCGCCCAAGGCGATCGAGGCCAGCTACCATTGCCTGCTGGCCGGCACCGTTACCCCTATCCTGTACGGCCAGCCCTGGCTGGAAAAGCCGGCCCTCTACTACTGGCGCGCAATGGGCTTCTTCCGCGAATTCGGAGTGGCGGACTGGTCTGCCCGCCTGCCTTCGGCTACCGGCGCAGGGTTCCTCATCATCCTGATCTTCCTGCACATGCGACGATTCCGGCCCGGCGGCCATCTGGATGCAGCATTGATTACCGCATCCTGCGCGGGCATCATCGGATTCTCCCGTGGCGCATCGACAGATATGCAGTTGGCCGCGCCGTTCTGTATCGGCATGCTTGGCTGGTATGCATGGTATGAGACGGGTAAGAAATTCTGGCTATTCGATCTGTATTTCTTCGTGGGCGCGGCAACGCTGGCCAAGGGGCCGGTAGCTCCGTTCATGGCCGGGGTCATCATCTTCCTGTTCATCGCGCTGCGGCGTGAGTGGTCGCTGCTGCGGCGAACGATATGGCTGCCGGGCGTCCTGCTGTTCTTCGCTATGGTGCTCCCCTGGTACATTGCCGTGCAGCGCAAGAATCCTACCTTCCTGCGCGAGTTCTTCCTGGAGCACAACCTGGAGCGCTTCAGCACCAACCGTTATATGCATCACCAGCCGTTCTATTACTACCTGGTGGTGCTGGTGCTCGCGCTGATGCCGTGGACGGTCTTCGCCATCCGCGCGCTGGTGGACGCGCTGCAAATCTCCCTTGCGGAGTGGAAGGTGCGTTCGCATCCGCAACGCTATCTCGGCTATCAACGCGCCGGCGATGCCTTCCCGGAATTCCTGGTGTTATGGGCGATCTTCCCCATCGTGTTCTTCTCGTTCTCCGGCTCCAAGCTGCCGGGTTATATTCTGCCGGCGCTGCCGCCCATCACCATTCTCACGGGCGATTACCTGTACCGCATCCGCCATGCGGCCATGCCGCGCTGGCTGCTCTGGACGCACGCCTGCACCGCCGGGTTTATCACCTTCGTTATCCTGCTCTGCCCCACGTACATGAAGGTGGAGCGCATCTGGCTGCCGAAGCACGTTGTGCTGCTGGCAGCGATGGCTGCAGGGATCTTCGTGGTGGGCATCCTGGTCACCGTGGCCAAGTGCGGCTCCGGCAAGGTGCGGATGGCGACCTGCATCGCCGTAGCTGCTTCCATCCTGTTCCTGATGAGCGATGTGCACTTTGATGTGATGGGCCATCACTTCGCGCTGCAGAACGGCCCGCTGCTGGACGAAAACTACTCCGCACGGCCGCTGGCGCGGCTCATCGCAAAGGCAGCGCCCGACGTGCATACCGTGGCCGTCTACGATGTGCGCCGCGACATGGAATACGGCCTTGCCTTCTACCTGAATCGCCCGATGGTGAACTACGGCTTGAACGGTATTCCGCCCGAGGAGCACATCCTGGTGGTGCGCCGCGCCCAGACCCAAGAGCTACAGCAGTCACTTGCTGGACGGACGGCGACGGAGATGTTTACCTACCCGTGGCAGGGGCTGGTGGTGTACCGGGTAGCAGCCCATCCGTAAAGACTTTCTGGCGCAGCTTCCAATCCTGCAGCGCTTCCCGTACACTCCGCGATAAGTAGTTTGCAGGTCAATGAAAGTTCCCTCCCAACTCGAAGTACTGGATCTTCGCCATTTTTCTGCGCGGCAACTGCGCGGTCTTCTGGATGAAGAGAGCCGCGTCTGGAGCGCGAGACTGCGCTGGGACTATCGCAGCTCGGCCGACCTGCTGCTGCAATACCTGGATTCACGGGTGCTGCCGGGCTTTGTTGCGCTGGACCGGGGACGCATCTGCGGGTATGTCTTTTGCGTGTATGAAGGCGCCAAAGCCGTGGTGGGGGATGTGTATGCATCCACCGCTACCTCCATCTCGCAGAGTGCTGTGGAGGTGGAGCGCCTGCTGCTGATGCACGTACTGGAGCTGCTGCAGAACTCGCCCAACGTGGAGCGCATTGAATCGCAATTGCTCCTGCACCCCGCAGGCGAAATTTCGGCACCGTTTGTGAAGGCCGGATTCACGGTACATCAGCGGCTTTTTATGGAATGCAACCTGGCTGATGGACGGTTTCTACCGGAGACGGAAGCGGCCCGCGCGCTGCCCGAAGGCCTGAGCATGGGGGGGTGGTCCAGCGCCATGTTCCAGCAGGCGGGGGGGGTGGTACACCAGGCCTATGCCGGGCACCTGGACGGGGAGATCAACGACCAGTACTGTTCGCTGGATGGGGCGCTACGGTTCCTGCATAACATCGTGCGCTTCCCCGGCTGCGGCGTGTTTGATGTGGATGCTTCGTCCGTCATCCTGCGGGAAGGCTCTGACGAGATGGTAGCCATGCTGCTCTGTTCGCGGGTACGCGAGGAGGTGGCGCACATTACCCAGATCTGCGTGTTGCCGGAGTATCGCGGGCGGGGCCTGGGGCAGATGTTGCTGACCCACTGTGCGGCCCAGCTGACGCGCCGTCGCTTCGATGCCATCACGCTGACAGTCACAGAAGGAAATACTCCAGCCGTGGCGCTGTACGAGCGCATGGGGTTCAGCGTGCGCCATAAGTTCGATGCGCTGGGGTGGACCGCTGCGAAGTCAGAACAGGAAGTTACAGCTTAGCGCTTGATCAGCCACATCACCCAGCTGGCCACGACCGTTCCCACGACAAACAGTCCGAAGCAATAGGCAGCGAAGAGCGCCATTTTGCGCGGCTGCGTACGCTGGGTGATGCCAAAGACGATGGAAACGAAGAAGGCATACAGCAGCACGGCGGAAAAGTGAGAGAGCGTCATGCTGAAGGCTTCCTTCCGTTGGCGAGCGAATGCGCGTCAATCGCGGCAATCACGTTGAGCAGGCCGGCCACCACGATGAACTTGGTGCCATAGTCGGCAATGGCGATCTGCACGGTGGAAGCACCCCATCCGGCGAGGCGCGCCATCACATACAGGCCGCCCGCACCCAGGTCGCCCACAAAGCCGAGCATGTCAAGCAGGTCGCCGGTGTTGGGCACGTAGACCTTGCCCTGCAGGCCGATGCCGATGGCAAACATGGCGACAATGGAGATGAACAACAGCACTCCGCGAACCCACTTGCCCAGCAGAATGTGTCCGGCGCCGGGGATGATCCAGCCGAGGATGAGAGCGGCCGTGGCCCTGCCAGGCGATTGAGGTGCGGCTTGCGATTGTGACTGTGCTTGCGTTGCCATTGGTTCTTTCATGATAACAAGGTCCGGCGCTCTGCGGCGGCGGAGGGGAAAAGGCGGATGCCTGCAAGGAAAACGTGCCGTTCAGGTTACCTTTCGCGCTTTTTTGATATTCCGCGGTGCATGAAAAGTGTATGGTGAGCGGCACAGTTACAAAACCTGCGCTTCCCCCGCTGCTGCAGGCGTGTGTGAGCGCAGATCCATGCACCGCGAAAGAGGACGATAGATGGGACTTGGAAGACGCGCAGCAACAGAAGCAATCGGCACCTTCTGGTTGATTTTCGTGGGATGCGGCAGCGCGGTTCTGGCTGCGGGCTTCCCCGGATTCGGCATCGGCTTTGTGGGCGTGGCATTCGCCTTCGGCCTGACGGTACTCTGCCTGGCGTATGCCATCGGGCACATCTCAGGTTGCCATCTGAACCCAGCGGTCAGCGTAGGGCTGGCGGTGGGGGGGCGCTTTGCATGGAAAGAGTTGCCCGCGTACGTCATCGCCCAGGTGGTGGGCGCTACGGCGGGCGCTGCTCTGCTCTACAAGATTGCGCATAGCGCGGCCGCGGGCTTCAACGTGCATGCCGGGTTCGCCAGCGACGGCTACGGGCTGCACTCGCCCGGCGGCTACTCCATGCATTCGGGCTTTGCCGCGGAAGCCGCGCTCACCTGCCTGTTCGTGATGATTATCCTGGGCGCAACCGATACCCGCGCCCCCAAGGGCTTCGCTCCCATCGCCATCGGATTCGGGCTGACCATCGCTCACATGGTCTGCATTCCCGTCACCAACGCATCCATCAATCCGGCGCGCTCCACCGGCGTCGCCATCTTCTGCGGCGGCTGGGCGCTGGCGCAACTGTGGCTCTTCTGGGTCGCACCGATTATGGGTGCCATCATCGGCGGCCTGACGTATAACTTCATCTCGCAACCGGAATCGGCACCTGTAACAGTACCCGAGACCATGCAAACCTAGAGCAAATTTTCTGTTGGCGTAGAGGCTTAGTTAAACCCATTTGTTTGTCATTCCGCAGCGTAGCGGAGAAATCTGCTTTTTGCGTGCCGCTACGACTCATTACCCCAACAGGGAAAATGCTCTAACCTGCGCCGCGCAGGAAAAAGGCGTGCTCAGCGGGCACGCCTTTTTCTTACCTGTGCTGCAACACAATAGGATTATGATTCTGCTTTGAGGAGACAACCCATGCCACTTACACCCGATATGGTGACCACCGCACTTGAACTTCCCGGCTACAAGATCACGAAGAATTTCGGCGTCGTGCGCGGCATCATCGTGCGCTCGCGCTCCGTCTTCGGCACCATTGGCGCAGGCCTGCAGACGCTGGTCGGCGGCAACATCACCATCCTGTCAGAGCTGTGCGAGAAGACGCGCAACGACGCCTTCCAGATGATGATGCAGCATGCGGCAGAGCACGGCGCGAACGCCATCGTGAGCGCCCGCTACGATGCCAACGAGCTGATGCAGGGCGTCACCGAAGTGCTGGCCTACGGCACCGCCGTCTGGGTGGAGAAGATCTAGTGTCCTGGATCAGCCGTTCACTGCAAATACCCTGTCATTCTGAGCGCAGGCGGTGGTCCCCGGCGAACGCACTTGTTCTCTGGGGTGCAAGCGAAGAATCTGCTTCTCGAGGATTTGGCGAGCGGCTCATATATTCGCCAAGAGGTTAGGTATAGGCCACCTGTCCAAACACGGCAACTAATGTGTGGGTTGTGGCTCTATTGCCGACATTACCTCCACGAGGATGCCCGGTGGATATTTTGCGACTCGCATGGACTGCTGGAATGCGGATTCAAACGTGGGGTCCATGAGAGCGGCCATGCCCAGAATATCTTGAGAATTCTTGGAAGGTTTCCAGACCTCGCGTTTGTGGCTTTTGTCACCCCCAAGGGTGGTGTGAACAAACTCGATATGCTGCTGTTCTCCGACGGCATACGGTATCAGCCACTCCGCGGCATGAGCGATGGATTTCTTTCCTCCTTCATGAAGCCAATCGACACCATGAAAGTGGGCCGAAAGAGCTCCGGTCGTTAATGGTTTCAAGTCAAAATCGACGTAGAGAAGGGCGTCACGCAAGTGCCAGTCGACGACAGAACCGTCTTTTTCGACGTTCTTCGACACCTGCTTCAGGAACAACTTTGCCGCACGCTTTTCCAGCTCCGGATCGTTGGTTTCGTAAGACGCCAACACCGCCAACTCAACGGCATGACTCTCTAAATTGTTATTCAGGCCTGAGGTCGAGGACCACTGCATGTATCCTTCCGCCAGCGATCTGCAGAGCGTATTCATTTCAGTGACAATCGGAGCAGGAAGGCTGTCGCGAACGAGGTCATACGCCATCATCAGTTGATCGGTTTGGGCTTGATCGATGGGGTCCAGGTCAGCGAAACCTGGCTTAAAGACTTCAGCCCAGGCACCAAAATACCGAACGTCCGCATCCAGATAGTGCTTGTCTCCGCTGATGCGGTACGCCAGGCCCAGGTACATCATGGCCTCCCAATCCTGCTGGGCAAGATTGGACTGGTCATGAAATTCTGTCGACTCATTCAGGTGTCTGACATGTAAACGGGGCATGGGTTTGGGGACGGTACTGAGATAGGTGTCCGCTTTCTTGATTGTGGTTGCGCCGGTCGGTGTGGATCGAAGGGATGGCAACTTTGCAATCAGGTCTGGGGAGAAGATTGCATAACCGCTCGCCGAGTTTGACGTTGCAGTAGATGCGAGACCGTAGGCTGGCACCAGGAATCCGGCGGCCATCGAAATGATCCGCAGCAAGAAAGTCATTGAGCGTACGAGCTTAACCGTAGACATCGTTAAAATCCCCATCATCAGGAGTGAGTGAGAGATATATTCTTTCACCATCGTAGACTCAAAGAGTAACAGGTCGCCGGAGGCCGTCATGCCCGACGGCCTCCGGCGATACCATGATTTCAAGCACGGTATTCCAGTAGTAGAGTTAAACCATGAGAGTTACGATTCGAACTGGTTCTCTCGCGTCCTGCAAAGTCGGAGTGTTATGCGGAGCGCTGCTCCTTGCCGGATGCGGCTCAAGCTCTAATCCTGTGCCCAGCATATCCAGCCTCTCTCCCGCTTCGCTGAAGGTAGGCAGTGCGGCGCAGACGCTCACTATCAATGGCGCTAACTTCCTCGCTACTTCGACGGTAACGTACAACGGCATTGCCCATGCCGCAACGTACATCAGCTCCAGCCAACTGACGATCACTCTCACTGCGTCCGATCTCTATGCACTCGGTAACTATCCGGTAGTCGTTGCCAATCCCGCACCTGGCGGCGGAGCTTCCTCTCCAGTCAGTTTCCAGGTTTACGGAGAAGCCCAGAAGTCGACTGTCGTAGGCAGCGTAGTGCCTAACTCTTCTTATGAACTTGACGCGTTCGATATTCAAGGGAACTACGCTTACATCCTGGGAGACAACGGCAATCAAGGTGTAGGATCCTCGGCTGCGCAATTCTATGTAGTGGATATCACGAATCCCGCAAGCATGGCCGTCGTCAGCGCGACGTCAGTAACTGGATCGATAGGCTCTGGGCAATCCGGGTCCGGCCAGTCCGGCATAAGGGTGCAGGGAAAATACGTCTATCTGGAGTCTTCTACAGGGACGGCGAGTACAAATCTATTGCAAATCTACGATGTATCGAATCCTTCTGCGCCTGCGTTTGTCGGCAGCGTTCAAATTCCACCGTATGGATTTGGTCTTTGGGTATCTGGGGAGTACGCCTACGTTATATCGTTTGTAGGCCCGTATTCCATAAGCACATTAGTTGTCGTTGACGTTTCCAATCCTGCATCGCCGGCGATTGTGGGATCGACCAATACGGGAACTCCCGGTGTGAATGTAGCCGACATCAAGGTAGTGGGAAACTACGCTTATGTGGCAGGGCAGAGCGACCTGCAATCCCCGACACAGCCTTCCGACAATTCCCAGATACTTGTATTCGACATCTCCAATCCCGCATCGCCCTATTTACTCAGCAGTTTACCGGTGAAGCACAGTCCGCAAGGCCTGGATGTCGAAGGCAGTTACTTGTACGAGACGATTTACGATGCGGACTTGTTGAACATTTACGACACATCCAATCCGTCATCGCTTTCTCCGGTAGGCACGGCTTCATTGAGCGGAACATGCAGCCCGCAAGACGTTACCGTGGAAGGAACCACAGCGTACGTGGCCTGCTATACAAATTCATCGGTAGCGGTAGTGGATGTATCCAATCCAGCTTCTCCAGGTGTGAAGGGATACATATCTCTTCCGGCAACTTCCTATCCAATATTCCTGGAGTCAAAGGGTAGATATGTGTATTCGATCTCAAACATCCCGGGTGGAATGTTGTCAGTTATAGACACTGGTCAGTAGGGCGGCGGCCCGGGCATTCCAAACCACCTCAAGATTGGGTGCCCCATTCATCATGCAGCCTCATCGCGGGATGCGTGGGATATCGTCGCACAGCGGCGACCGCACTCATCCAAACCGCCACGACACTTCGGTCGGAATAGCAGCGATGGAGCGTAGTGATGATGGGAAGTCTGGCATCAGCGCCACACGCCAGCCTGGGTGCCTGCGCTACCTACTTTGCGTGATGAAGTTGTGATTTCCCAATCGCTTCCACTTCATTCGCCCCCTTGGCATAGAGCGCTTTTTCATTGGGAGCAAGCTCGTACAACAGCTTCAGAAACTCGCCTGCGTGGACAAGTTCCTCGTCCGCTATGTCCTTGAGCACTGCCTTGGCGAGTTTGTTGCTGGTCGATTCAGCTAGCTGCACATACATCTGAGTCGCTTCGTACTCTGCGGCGACCATGAACCGAATCGCTCGAATGAGTTCCTCGTCTGTGAGTTTTCTGCTGTTCGCCAACTCTGAAAAAGGTGACCCAAACTGTGGCATATCATTCTCCTCTACCTCATACACGTTGATCCGACATGGCATGGGTAGCAGCCTTGAAGGCTATTCCGTTTATAGTCCCGAGGCTTTCTAAGAACTGAGCAGAATTGACCATCGCGACGATGGACCATGTCCCCACAATCTCATCGCGTCGGCTAAAGGGCGCTGGAGTGCCGGCTGGTGTATTCGATCATGCCCTCCCAGGGGAACTTCGAGGAGCATGCGATTGTGTCCATGAAGCGGTTGCTGTGTCAGTCAGAAGGTGGCGCGGTGGAAGAAGGAGATGAGCCATATCAAACGGCTGAAGTGGGCCAGAACAGCTTGCCCAGCGCACTGCGTTGTTGCTATCGTTGCATGTACTCGCAATGGTTAACAGATCGATGGAAGTAAAGCTTGGTTGAGGAACCTGTGCGATGGCGAAAAATAATATCCCGCGTCACATCGGCTTCATTCCCGATGGAAATCGACGCTGGGCCGTGGATCATGGCCTGCCAAAAGAAGCAGGATATGCTCAGGGTATCAACCCGGGATTGCTGCTGTTCGAGAAATGTAAAGAATGCGGGATCAAGGAAGCTTCCATCTATTGCTTTACTCAGGACAACACTAAGCGGCCTTCCATTCAGAAACAGGCATTCAACAAGGCCAGCGTTGCATTTGCTTTTGAGATTGCACGCCGTGGAGCGGCTCTGCTTGTCGTCGGCGATGAAACCTCGACGCAATTCCCCAAGGCGTTAAACGAATTCCGGCATCGCCAGGGTGTGGGAATGAAGGTGAATCTACTGGTCAACTATGGCTGGGAATGGGATCTGGCCGGTCTTAAGAACGGCGGCCTGCGTTCATCTGAGGTTTCGCGTCTGGATTTGATCGTACGCTGGGGAGGAAGACGCCGATTAAGCGGTTTCCTTCCGGTACAGTCTATTTATGCAGATTTCTATATTCGGGATGAATATTGGCCGGATTTCGATCTACAGCATTTTGAGCACGCACTCGCCTGGTTTAAAAACCAGGACCCGACACTCGGCGGGTAATAGCGTTGCAGAATGGATGATACGGTACGGCCTGGGTAGCGGCGCTGAGGGCTATTCCGTTTATAGGCCCGTGGCTTCCTGAGGTCTGAGCGGAATTGACCATCGCGACGATGGACCATATCCCCACGATCTCATCGCGACGGCTGAATGAGTCGGACCGGGGTTGGTGGTCTGGGTATTATGTATGCTGCCCCCGGATTGAACGTCTAGTGGCGTCTAGTGGGATGGCTGCGGACTATTTTTCCTTGTCGTGCGCTCAATGCTCCTGAGAAAATGGCTGGCATGAAAACTCTTTTCAGAATTGCCGCCGTTGCCGCCTGCATCATGTTTGCTAGTGCCCTACGCGCTCAAACTGCTTCCCAGGCATCCGCGCCTAACCCGATGGCAGACATGCCCTCTGAGGCAGAAGTTGGGGAACTTGCAGCAAAAGCATCTGAGAAGGTGGAAGGCTTCCAGAAGACACTTGATGCAGTCAAGCCATTTCTCGACAAGGCAGATCCGTCTGCTTACAGCAAAGACAAACAAGCCGTGGACCGTGCCCAATTAATTCTAGCCGCGCTCAAAAAGAACGGGCGCTCTGCCTATGTGTTAGTAAGCCTACTCACCACTTTGGATGACCTAGACCTTGATGCAACGCAGGACTCGCAGGCAATTCTCCTTTTCGGCACGCGAGCGATGGCCGATGGCCGCCAGCCCCCGGACGGAATGACGACCGCGGTGCTGATGCTCACATCAGCGGCAAGCAGTCTCTATGACATTTCCGAACTCGTCATGCACGCGACTCTTAGGTTTGTCGGCGCCGAGGAGGCCGTGCTGAATCAAATCTTCTCGGAGAAGAAGTAAAAACTCTCATAGGAGAGATCAGAGAATAAAATACTCGCAGCCGCGATGGAGGCTCCAAATGCTGCGTAACGTTGCGCTTCTAGTTCTTTTCTTCTGCCTTCCAGTTTTTGCAAGCAACAAAGTTGACTATAACCACTGGATCAGCGATAAGAGCGAACACGGTGCCCTGATAGTGCTGGAAGACGGCACGGTTTGGGCAGTAGACCCCGTAGACAGAATAAAAACTTCTATCTGGCTCACGGTAGATCATATCGCGCTGTTCAAATCCCCAAGTACCCCTAAGTACCCGGTTCTGATGGTCGATGAGCGAGAGGAAGAGCGGGTTCATGTGAAATACATTGGCGCAATCTAGGGCGTATCCACATATAGCTTAAGCCGGAGCCAAGCGCAGGCGAGTGCGGTGAAGGAGCGGAAGGCCTGGATGGTTCTACAGTAGCGGGTGGCGAAGCGGCGGAAGTGTTTCAGTTTGTTGAAGCACCGTTCGATGCGGTTGCGCTGTTTGTATAGTTCGCGGTCATAAGCGCGCTGGAACTTGCGATTACATTTCGGCGGGATTACAGCCTGCGCCCCGATGTTCGCCGACTGCGCCAGCAAAACGTCAGCGTCGTAGCCTCGGTCGGCGATGACAGCTTCGGCCCGTTGGCCGGCCAGCAACTCCGCGGCCGGAGCGTACTCTCCGGCCTGGCCTGCGGTGATGCGGAACTCGAGCGGCAGGCCGTCCTCGTCCGCCAGCAGGTGGATCTTGGTACTCAGACCACCTCGGGAACGCCCCAGAGCCGGGTCTTCGAAGCCCCTTTTTTGCGGCCCGTGGCCGCTTGCTGATGGGCGCGAACGATGGTGGAGTCGATCATCAGGTACTGGTTCTTTTTGTCCGCCACCAGATCAGCGAAAATGCGCTCCCACACCCCGCTACGCGCCCAACGCATGAACCGCGTATGCGCGCTTTTGTACTTGCCATAACGCTCCGGAAGATCGCTCCAACGTGCTCCGGAACGAAGAACCCACAGCACGCCGTTGACGAACTGGCAGTTGTCCGACGCCGTCCGACCAACATGCTCTACCCGGCCAGGAAGTATATCTTTGATCCGCAGCCACTGCGCTTCACTCAACTCGTATCGACTCGCCATTATCCAAGTGCAACAAATCAATTCAATCTGGCCAAGTCTATATGTGGATACGCCCTAGGT